>Ga0257107_1000199_pt1 | contig 22965 bp, 22 predicted proteins | sample LP_taG_2_FD_190178 | JGI IMG/M metagenome (GOLD analysis project Ga0257107, IMG submission 190178) | Marine microbial communities from Northeast Subartic Pacific Ocean, Canada - LP_J_2011_P26_500m | ecosystem: Environmental > Aquatic > Marine > Oceanic | place: Canada: Northeast Subartic Pacific...
CCTTGGCTTTATCGCCGGTGATTCGCAATTTTTTGAAAAATTTTGTTAAAAAATGTACACTATCTGAGTTGGCTATTGTCATTAGAATGATCGGCATTGATGTGTTCATAATAGAAAAAACAAACCGCTCCGATCCTGTCAATCCCCTGATCCAGCCCATGGACCCCATCATTACTATGAGCGAGAGAATAATTACAAAAAGCACCATAAATACCCCAGCAACGCTGCGCAGGCTGGCCAGCAGTATTATCACCATCATGACCAATCCAATCCGCACCAAGAACATGGCATCTGCGCGCACCAAACTACTTACAATACCAACCAAATAAGGGGGCCCACCAAAATGCAGGTCGTACCCACTAAGTAATTTTTCTGCAGTGGCAACTATTTTTACTACAGAAGCCTGTTCACTCGTATTTCCATTCGGTATTACTACTATATTAAAGAAATCATCATTTTGAGAAATAACTCGCTTTTTCAATTCCGGATTTTTTATCAGGTAATCTTTAATGTCCGCAATTTCTTCCAAGGATAAATCTTTCTTATTGACCAGATCATCAATTAACAGAAAGCCATCTTCATTTTCCATTCTATTCAGATTTGTGAGACTGCGGATTTCCTCTACTTCCGGAAGTGCTTCCAGGGCTTTAGTAAAATCCCACAAATCGCTCATTGCTTTTTTTTGAAAGAGATTTTGCCCTTCAGTCCCAAACGCTACAAAAATCAGATCTGTATTGCCAAATTCATCTTTTACTTCTTCCCAAACCACTCTTGTTTTAACTGATTTAGGGATCATTTTCATCATATCATCCTCAATGACAAAATGCTGCAACCCAAAACCCATGATCAGCGTTATGATCAGGGCGCTAGCAAGTGTACGTTTAGGATGGTGGATGGATTGATGGACAGCCCATTTTTTAAATTTGATATTAATCATAAGTTAAAACAGCAAAAGTTGTAAAAAATATTTGATTATCTTTAATCTAATATAGCATATTAAAAAACTATATTCGATCCAACCAATCAATTTCTTATACCTTTAACATCTCAAATGCACTTTAATTTCCTATGTAGATGAATATCGATTTACTAGATAAACAATATTTTAATAAACCATTCATTATCTTGGCAAATGGACAATATCCTTCTCATCCTGCTGCATTAAATAAGCTGCATACCGGCGGAACCATAATTTGTACAGATGGCAGTGCTAATAAATTATTAGAAAATGGATTAACCCCTAATGTAATTATTGGTGATATGGATTCTACCACTGTTGGTCAAGACTCATTTAAAGGACTTTTTGTTAAAATTTCTGACCAAGATAATACAGATTTGGATAAAGCATTAGAATGGTGCAAGGTGAACAGCCTTTCGCCGCTTACTGTACTAGGCACATCTCAACTTAGGGAAGATCATTCTATAGGAAATCTGATGCTCTTGGCCAATTACAGTGAGGAATTAGATATAAATTTTGTGACAGATTATTTTACCATCACTTGCCATCATGGCAAACGGTCATTTACTTCATTTAAACAACAGTTAGTATCACTTCTACCAGTAGAAGATATAAAGTCTATTACAACGGAAGGTCTTGAATTTCCATTAATAGACGAATTATTTCCTCTTTCAAGTAGGGGTATAAGTAACCGTGCAACTGGTCACCAGTTTATCATATCTAGTTCTGGGAAAATATGGGTATTCCGTTCCCATTCTGAATGAATATGCATTACCTGGATATTTTGGTACTTGGGGTTTACGCTACAGCTCTGGTTATTATTGGTTTTATACGATCAGGTAGCAGTAGATCCAATTCGGAAGAATATCTGCTTATGGGCCGGCGTTTGAGTCTTCCCGGATTTGTAGCCACACTAGTAACAACTTGGTATGGTGGTATTCTTGGACTTGGGGAGAATACATATTTATACGGCGTCCAAACATGGTTCATCTTTGCGCTGCCTTATTACATATTTGGTCTAATTTTTGCTTTGCTTCTGGCAAAACGAATATCCATATCAAAATTCATTTCAATTCCAGATCATTTTCATCATCATTATGGCCGGAGTGCGGGAATTGTGAGTGCCATATTCATCATGGTTCTTGCAAGTCCTGCGCCTTACATACTAAGTATTGGTATTTTGCTGCAAACCTTTTTGGATATTTCACTGGGCTGGGCTCTTATTTTAGCGCTGGGTACCAGTATGGTTTACATATGGACCGGAGGACTTGGGGCAGTAATTCGTACTGATATCTTCCAGTTTATACTGATGTATGGCGGGTTTATAATTCTACTGGGCTTTGCCTGGAGTGAATTTGGTTCACCAATATCCATAATCAGTCAACTACCTGAAACGCATATTGACCCATTTGGCGGAATGTCAATACAATATATTTTGGTATGGTTCTTTATCGCCATGTGGACATTTGTAGATCCTGGGTTCTATCAGCGCTGCGCTGCAGCAAATTCCCCTGTTACAGCAAAGAAAGGTATCCTGATTTCTTTGGTATTCTGGTTTATTTTTGACCTATTAACCATTACTAGCGGGCTCTATGCCAAATTTGCACTGGAAATCTCAGCACCATTGTTTGCATTCCCATTACTAGGAATGGAAATCCTGCCCCCCATCATATTTGGGCTATTTATTGTTGGTATATTGGCTACCATTATGTCTACGGTTGATTCACTGGGATTTATTAGTGCTATTACCTTTGGCCGTGATATCATGTGGCGGATCCAAGTGACAGAAGCAGGGGAAAACCCTGTTTTGGATCGTACGATGACACCTATGGTTCAAAAGGGCTTATTTGTCATGGCCTTTTTGGCCCTGGCCTTAGCCGTGACAGTCCCATCAGTTGTGAGGTTATGGTATGTGACAGGGTCGATTATTGTGCCAGGCTTACTATTACCTTTCCTAATGACCTTCAGAACACATCACGGCATTCCAGTGAATATTATTCAACTGATGACCCTTCCGGTCATGATAGCCATTATCTGGTTCATTATGGGAAATTTAACTGATGGCTATCCTTTTGGAATTGAGCCGTTTTACCCGGGACTGCTAACATCTTTAATCATATTTAGCTTGAGTGGATTAAATGGCGCTAGAGAGCTCACGAAAACATCTGGTTAAACTTGAACACTGGGAAACGAAAATTGAAGGCGTTCCTTACAGACAAGGTTACCATAGTATTAATGATAAAAATGTTGCATCCTGGGCCAAATAACTTTATTTCAATTACCAAAATAAAAAAGCCGGCTTAATGCTGGCTTTTTTATAGGCATTTTGATATTAACTCAAGAAAAGTCTATTCCATATCGCTTGAATATTCCCCTTTAGTAGCCAAGCCATTGAAACTTGCTCTTTTCATCACCGCTTCTTGGGCAGCATGTATATTTTCAGCTTTTCCGGACCAGGCCTTTAAGGCAGGCGTCTGTAGGGCGCGGCCGTATGAAAAAGTAAGATTCCAGGGTGCGCCATCGATCTGATTCATAGCATTAAGATGGGCTGTGGCCAATTCATCACTCTGCCCTCCAGAAAGAAATGCAATCCCTGGTACAGCTGCGGGAACCGTATTAAAAAAACAGTCTACTGTCATTTCAGCTACCTCCTTGACGGAAGCCTGCTCAGAGCAATCATAACCCGATAATACCATATTTGGTTTTAATACCATACCTTCCAGTTCCACCCCTTGCGCTGCCAATTCATAAAAAATAGTATACAGTGTTTCTGTAGTAAGTTGATAACTTTCTTCAATTGTATGATCACCATTCATTAAAATTTCCGGTTCAACAATTGGCACTAGCCCCTGCTCCTGGCATAATGCAGCGTAGCGCGCCAGAGCGTGGGCATTGGCTGAAATACAATAAGCAGTAGGAATTTCCTCTCCAATGGTAACAACCGCACGCCATTTGGCAAAACGAGCTCCAAGCTCATAATATTCTTTCAAACGATCCCGGAGACCATCAAGTCCTTCAGTGATTTTTTCGTCATCAGAATTAGCAAGTTGTTTCGCACCCTTATCTACTTTAATGCCAGGAATAATTCCCAAAGCTGCTAAATGTTCCGGAAAAGGTATCGATCCATTTACAGTAGATTGGCGAATTGTTTCATCAAAGAGAATCACTCCACTTATGTGATTTTCAATACCATCTGCTGTAAAAAGCATATCACGGTAAGCGTTACGGTTTTCTGCCGTACTTTCCACATTTATACTTTCAAACCGCTTTGTACATGTTGGTGTACTTTCATCTGCAGCCAATATTCCTTTTCCTTTTTGAACCATTGCCTGTGCTATATCCTGAATATCATTCATTTGTTGACCTTTTTAGTTATTAATTAATTTCCTTTAACATATCCTGGAACCAGCTCTGATCAGTATTAAATGGCTTTCCACCTTTAATTCTATCAAAATTAATTAGACTTAATTCATCATTATTATCTTCGTCAAGCCCGACCACACCGTTTTGCCTTAAAAGACCGCATTCTGCCGCTAGAGTTGCAGACCTTTTAATCAAGCTCAAATCCCTTGGATTAGCAGCAGCTGATCTAGCAAAGTATCCGCTCTTCTGAACAAGAACTTTCTGTGCTTTCAATCTATTAGAAAACTGTTTTGCGTACCATAATCCAGGATTAATCTCATCCAGTCTTACATGGCCAAAAGCATCCCGCGGAACTTCTTCGTCTTTTGCTTCCAGCTCATTAACAATTGTTTCAATCCCAGCCCCTTCACTAAGAAAAATATTCACACCATCTTTTTCGTCCATTTTTCGTTTTAACCTTTCCGATTCTTCTTCTAGGTCAATTGGCAATTCAGGAATATATACTGCATCTACATCCCAACGATCCATTGATATAAGCAATTCAGGGTAAAATTCACGGTCCTGCAATCGTTTACGATAATCACGAGCTGTTGCAGCAGTAAGCCAACCACAATGGCGCCCCATTACTTCATGAATAATTAATTGCCTAGCGCTGGTAGTATTTTCATTGGCAATATTTTCAAAAAATAGCGCGCCCTGTTCAGCAGCTGTGGCTGCGCCCAGCGATTGCGCAATCGGTACAATATCATTATCAACTGTCTTAGGTAACCCCACCACTGTTAAATCATAATTATTTTCAGATAAATATCTTGCTAATTCAGCAGCCATAGTATTTGTGTCATCACCACCAATTGTGTGCAGTATGGTAACGCGATCTTTCTGTAACTGTTTTGCAGCCACTTCTAATGGCATATCCCCTCCCGTTACTAAGCCTCGTCGAATGCAATCTTCAGTATTGGTAAGCCTTACTCGGCTGTTGCCTAGCGGGCTACCACCATATTTATAAAGAATATTGGCCCCGCTTCTTGCATTAGCTGGAAATTCAATGAACCTACCTTTTAATAAGCCTTGGTAGCCATTTAAATAACCAATTAATTCAGCATCGGGTACAGTTTCAGCATAGCATTCAATAAGTGCTCCTATTGAAGCTGACAAACATGGTGCTATACCACCGGCAGTTAAAAATGCAATCTTCAATATTTATTATTCAATAATAAAGGGATCGAAATATATTAAAGTTTTCTGACACTTTTTATTGCATTAATCGTTCTGTATTGATCTTTTTCCTTAAATTTCAAACGCGGTTATTTATAGATAATAAAACTGTGAAAATATTGTCAGATTCCTTTTGGTTTCCCATCTCATCCATAGCGTGTCTTCGAAACCATTACTTATATGCTTAATGGAAAATTTCAACAACAGGATTCAGCCAACGACGAAGGGGTTTTGACAGTTGGATCAGTCCATAACACCGTAAAAATGTTATTGCTGATCTTTTTTTTAAACGATAATTATAAAATGTATATTAAAAACACAATCGTGGAGATTAAAACATGAAAGTAGCATTGTTTGGTGGTACTGGTTTTGTAGGTACATATATCACAGAAGAATTATTGAATAATAATCATGATCCTGTTCTACTGGTTCGCCCTGGATCGGAAAATAAAGTTTACTTACCTGATAAGTGCCATGTTAATGTTGGATATATCACGGATTTTGAATCAATTGAGCAGACAATTAATAATACTGACGCAGTGATATATAATATTGGGATCATAAGACAATTTCCAAAAAAAGGTATCACTTTTGAAGCATTGCACTTTGAAGGTGCACGGCACTGTATGGAAGCAGCTGAAAGATTAGGCGTGAAACGTTTTATTCTTATGAGCGCCAATGGTGTTAAATACAATGGGACATTATACCAATCGACCAAATTTTTAGCAGAACAATACCTAAAAAATACAGAACTGGAATGGACGATATTTCGTCCATCTTTAATATTTGGTGACCCGAAGGGAAAACAGGAATTCTGTTCGCAGTTACGAGATGATATGCTAAGCCTTCCCTTGCCTGCTCCACTATTTTTTGAAGGTTTGATTCCTTGGACTGCAGGTCAATTTGAAATGTCACCAATTCATATTAAGGATGTAGCCGTGTTCTTTGTTAAAGCATTAAACATCGGAAAAACAATTGGTGAAATCTATGAGCTGGGCGGACCGAAGTCATATACTTGGATGGAATTGATTGATCTAATATCTGCAGCTTCTGGAAAAAAGAAATGGAAAATTCCTGCACCTGTAACGCCAATTAAGCTAGCCGCAAGTATATTTGAGCGTTTTCCTTTTTTTCCAATTACAAAAGATCAGTTGACTATGCTTTTAGAAGGCAATACCTGTGATTCAACCAGTTCATTTAAATTTTTTGAAGTTGATCCCATTAGTTTTTCTACCGAAAATCTAGAGTATTTGGCACCCAAATAATTTTTAAAAAACTACTCAAATTATAGTAATTCATTTATAAAAAGATGTATAACCCCAATAAAATATTAATTAAGTCAACCATGTTAATTATTATTGCTGGTTGGAACTTATATGCGCAAGGAGCGAAGCTGTCAGGTTTCATTACTGATCAAAAAACGGGCGAAGCACTTATTGGTGCTAATGTGTTTATCGTTGAAACGGGGAATGGTATGTCAACCGACAATAATGGGTATTATGTTTTACAACATATAAGTTCCGGAAGCTATACTCTTATGATTTCATACATAGGGTATTCCACACTGCAAAAAGAAATAACTTTTGGAGCAGATGAATCTATTAAAATGAATTTGGAACTCGGGATTGAAGCTGTAGAAATAACTGAAGTGGATGTGTCGGCAAAGAAAATACAGCGAAAAAATAATATTCAACCTAGTCGTGTAAATTTATCGCCGCGCATTATCAAAGCTGTACCTGCCCTTGCAGAACCAGATATTTTTCGTACTATTCAAGCGCTACCTGGTGTACTAACCAGCAATGAAGCAAGTACAGGTCTAGTTATCCGTGGTGGAAATACCGACCAAAATTTAATTCTTCTGGATGGTATTACAGTATATAACCCAACTCATTTTGGCGGAATTTTTTCCAATTTCCTTGTTGATGCAGTAAAGGAGGCGGATTTGATCAAAGGCGGATTTAATGCAGAATACGGTGGCCGTTTATCGGCAGTGCTGAACGTATTAAGCCGGGAAGGAAATCGCAATTATTTTCAGGGAAAAACAAGCATATCATTACTATCTGCCCAAACCACCCTGGAAGGGCCTTTTTATAATGGCGCTTGGCTTTTATCAGTGCGTAGAACGTATTTTGATTATTTATTACCGAAAATATTACCTGCTGAAACAGCTGAAAAGATACCACCTTACTATTTTTATGACCTGCAAGGTCATGTGTTTTCTGATCTAAACGAAAAGGATCGCATTTCGGTCAGCATCTATCGTGGCATTGATGATCTGATTTTTGATAACCTGGGCCTTACAGCTGATTGGGGAAACAATACCTATAGCCTTTCTTTTCGCAGAGTATTTAATGAAAAACTGGTCGGTAATTTCTTAGTAGCCTCTAGTGAATTTTTCACAAATTTTAATTTAGGTGGGGATGATGGATTAAATAGTGAAAATAAAATACTGGACCAAACCTTATCTGCTAACTTAACATTTTTCCAATCTTCGGATTTAGAGTGGAGAGCCGGTGCGCAAATCAAGCAACTTGATTTCAAGTACCTCAACACGTTCTTGGAAGATACCTCTTTTTATATAGGTGAAAATCCTATAGAAGCAGGATTCTATACAAAATTGAAATGGAAGGGATCTTCCCGTTTCATAATTGAACCTGGTGTACGGTATAACTACTACAGTGTCTATTCCAGTACCCCATATATCGATCTGCGATTAGGTGCTAAATATCTACTGACTGATGATCGCTACATTAATATTGCACTTGGTAATTACCATCAATTCATTCAAACCGTTCAGGATGATTATAATCCAACTATTCTAGATAGTTGGCTTGCAGTTGATAATTCTATAGATCCTGCAGAAGCACAACAGGCCGTTATTGGTTATGAAGAGTACATTCGCGACATTTACAAGATTCAGATTGAAGCATATTACAAAACCATTCAAAATATGCTCACCTTCGAAGATTTTCGCTCATCCACAGATGCAGAGGTATCGGATGAGAAAATCAGTGACACTTTTACACTAGCTGATGGCTATGCATATGGTTTAGAACTATTTTTTCAGAAAACTCTCGGAAATCTAACAGGTTGGATTGCTTATACTAATTCGGTCTCCCGAAAAATAATGAGTAATCAGTTAACCGCTAAAGAAAAAGAATATTACACCAATTGGGATAGATCACATGTAATTAATATTTTGGGTAATTATATCCTAAATCCAAAATGGGAATTAAACTGGAAATGGACTTGGCAATCTGGCCAGGCTTTTACACCGATTCTAGGATATTACGTAGAAAAACTCCCCGGTGACCCTGGGTCTTCGTTCAGCACTATTCCCGGTGCGCGAAATAGCGGTCGTTATCCTGTATATGACCGCCTGGATATTGGCCTTGTCAGACATGGAAAGTTCTTTGGGCGTGATATGGATTTATTTTTTCAAATTATAAATACATACAACAAGAAAAATATATTCACCTACATTTACAAATTAGGAAGTATCAGTAATGGAAAAGACGATGATGGTGATTGGGTCGAAAAAGAACATGATGCTAATGGAAACGGACAACCAGATGTGGGGGAAATCAATGTTGATGAAGAAGACGAGGGTCGCATACAGGAAGACCCATTGAGTCTATTTCCCATTATTCCAAGTATGGGTTTCACCATATATTTTTAGCTATGAAGAAAATACTCATTATATTTGCATTCCTGATCCTTTCGTGCACAATCAATGATGACCAAGTTGAATATCAAGAGCAACTTGTACTATGGGCTAATCTGCGGGCAAACTTCCCTTTGATTGATACTGTATTCGTAGCTCGATCAGCAAACCTGAAGGAAAAAGTTAGTTCAAAACAACTATGGATCGATGATGCACAAGTCCATATCATTGGTGATACTATTGATCTACTGCTAAATCCAGTATTGAATTCACCAGGCAGGTATTTCACCAATTCAAACTATATTTTTCAGGGTGGTGAGACCTACGAAGTACGTGCAATCCTTGGAACAGATACGATATCGGGAATAACTGTTATACCAGACAAAATGGAAATCAGTCCCGCATCAGAATCAATTTACGCGTGTAAAGATATTGCATATAATGTTCCGGAGATAAACATCAACAATTACGATCCTACTATGTGGCCACCTATTATTGGGTATGTTGATACATTAACCTTAAAACAAGGCGAATGTTTTACAGAAAGTTTTGCCAGTTATCCATTGTTTAAAATTGATTTTAATGAAGAAGATTATGCGACAATACGCATTTTGTCATTGGCTTTGGATGCCGATTCCATAAATCTGGAGCCATTTACTGATCTAAATAATGATGGTTTATGGAGTGAGGATGAATATTTTGATGATTGGAACCAAAATGGAATACGTGATAGTTGCTTGATCAACCTAATCTATGACACAACTTACAAAGATATTTATGCCTTGTGGAAAGATGATTTTCCTCGTGGTTCACAACAGGAAACAGGATGGATAAAAAATAGTCCCTATAGGTATAATCCCTGGCCATGGAATGTAGAAACAGCTCCAGTAAGTATGACCTGGTTGTTTTTTGATTATTATGGATTGCACCTGATAACATTCCAAGCCACAGATGACGCAACATTCAATTATTTTCAAGGACTTCCTGAATTCAATCAATATGTCATGCCGAACTCAAATGTAGTTAATGGATATGGTTTAGTATCCAGCTCTGCATCTAGTTCATTTCTTGTTTACATCAAAAGGGATGAATCAGCAGACGATTGATTAGTCTAGTTGGCCCGAAATAATATCTAACTTCATCTACTGAGTACTGGCGGTCCTCTGATATTAAGATGTAGTTATAGAGTGTCTTCTCAGGTTTTGATGGAACTCCATATAGTTATTATCGTTTACAGTTGTGATCATAATAATAACATGAAAGGAGTTTCTTATGGGAAACATTGATAAAAACCGTACTGTAACAGTTATAACTACACTAACATTTTCTATTCTGGCTCTTGCAGCTATTATTTATCAACATAGTTCTATGGATGTAATGCGACACAAAACACCCGTAGTTAATGCAGTTATTGAAAATACACAGGAATTAGATCAGGGTGTGAGTGTTCCAGTAAATGAAACAGTTATGAAGCTAGAATCTGAAATTGAAAGCCCAGGTACTTCAGAAACAGTAATATCATTCAATTCCACCTTTGCCGCTGCCCGAAAACAATACGGCCCAGGTAAAACATTTGTCTATAAGAGCAAGGAATACAGCACATCGTACGCAGAGGAACTGAATAATAACAGCGTAAATATTAGTCAAGATCAGGAAGGAAATATCACTGCTGATGATGAAATCCTTGCAGAAACATCAGGTACAATCAGTAGGGATGTATTCTCTCACACAGATAAACCAAATGATTGAATCAGCAAGGTGACGCATTCATGCTGCACTTGCCAATAAGCCAAGCCCATCAATTGATGGGCTTGGCTTTATTTCAGCAGCAATAGCTTCTTTGTTTCAATTACATTAAAAGAAGACAGTCGCACAAAGTATACACCACTGGGCACAGAATAGGTGATCCAGGGAATAGTATGTTGCCCGGCATCGTATTCAATATCCACCAAATTATCTACTAGTCTACCCGTGATATCTAGGATATCAATTTGGACATGGGCATTACGATTTAGTGAAAATTTGATATTTGTTACTGGATTAAATGGATTGGGATATGGTGCATGAAGTTCGAAGTTAACAGGCATAATATCCTGGGCAACCTGCACTACGGTTTCTCCAAAAAGCTGATCCTTGAAATCCCACGTTTCATGTAAAGGCCATTGGTCATACATGTGGGAACTAGGTGTCCCGTTCAAACTTGTGAAAGCGCTTTGGCCTGGCGGGTTGATATTAAAATCGACTACATCTGTACCAGTTAGTTCCAGTGCCTGCTGATAAGTGCCATGATCATTAATCGCATACGGTATATTCTTTACATCATCTAAGGTAACGCCATTCAACGAACCAATGTAATTGGTCATAAGGTCATTACGATCGCATAATGAGATCCCATTTATCCAGGGACCAAGATCGCCGTTATTCCACCAAACGGCAGGTTTATTATTATAGTTTGACAGGTAACCAAGTGCAGAATTATTTCCTTGGGGAAGATCCTCAAAGGCAATAAACCCGCCCCACTCTTCTGTACCGTCTCCTTTGTGGGGTAAATATGGATTAACACCATCACTGCGGTCCTGGAATGTGCCACCATGCCAATAGCCGATGTTTCCGTTCTGGTCCACTACGATATAGTTAAAAGACATTGGAGCGAGTTGAATCGCATCCTCAAATTCTTCCAGGTTGGTTGCCTTCACTGCCTTAAGTAAATAATTTGCACTCTCAATCTCTTTTTTCCAAAATGTCATCTTATAAGAATAGACCTGGTTGGTGGGCATATAAGCACTAAATACCGGACCATGTATAGTGCGGTAATGTGTGAATACTTCATATCCGGTAAATGTGTAGATAGTATCAGTAATCACTTCGAAATCGAGCCATTCACCATTATGCCAGTAACCATCATTATAATTTGGACTTTGTGTGGAATCAATATAGACATCCACATTATCACTGACACCGCTGGTATTGGTCCAACCAAGAAATTCTGAATGTCCAATAAGAACGCCTGGAAATCCAGGGATACTTAATCCACCTGTATGGAAATCAGGACTTTGCAGTTCTACTTCCATAGTACGGGATGTTTCATTATAGTTTGGTCCACCCATCTGAGGACAACCAAGGATCATTGCATTACCATTAGCTGAACTTGTAGAACTTATTGCGGCTGCAAAACTTCCGAGTTTAAAGATCAATCCGATTTCTTCAGAAAATTCTCTTATTGCTGCTCTATGATCAGCTACTTCCCGGGCAATATGATCGGGTATGGCTATCCCAGAATAAGTCCAATCCTGCTGCGTCGCTCTACCTTCATCTAACAAGGTGGTTGTACAGGTGGTATCGTTCACTGGTAAATTTTCATTGAACCAATTCCAACCATTATTCTGCAATTCAGTCAGGCGTGTTAACTCCTGCCCGCCAAACATGCCGAATAACCTGCAAAAATAAACTGCGAATGCCAGCGAATGGTGAACTTCCCAATGTTCAAATTCCAAAAAGGAATAATCTATAGGTTTGTATTTGGAAGGATTGGCTATCATAGAATCAACATATGTATTCACGCCATCAGCATATGCACTAATAAATTCCTGGACCTCGGTTTCCAGTTCAGCGAACATTTCATCGTACTCAGATTTTGTGTAACCCAACCGACGAATATCTTTATCCATGTTCAGTGTCAGATCACCGAACAATTCACTCAAGCGGCCTAATGAACCACGACGATTCAAATCCATCTGATATAACCGGTCCTGTGCTTCCGCAAATCCCTGGCCAAATGAAACCGCGTTTTGGTTATCTGCAATTATATGGGGCACCCCAAATTCATCCCGATGGATGAACACGGTAGAGCCATCAGGTGCCAGCAAAGTCATGTCCTCAGCAAACAAAAAAGTAAGCAAACAAAAAATCAGAAAACGATACTTCATAAATAGTTCATTCTTTTCACTTTTCACGCTCATTTTTCAAACGCTTATTAATCTCGGCAATTTTCTCATTTCCTTCATACCACGGTGGTACATTATCATAATCTGGGATACCGTCATCGATCAACGCTCTGGATTTTGGGCTCTTCGGGTATTTACCCGTACTCACTGCACCTGCACAAATAAATATCAGATCCGAGTTATCTGCAGCTTTCAACGCCCGTTTACTTTCCGGAACAACATTGATAAAATCGCCATCCTGTAGGGAAATATCTTCACCATCTATATGAATAATACCACGACCACTAAGTACCATGTAAACTTCTTCCTGTTCTTCATGCTGATGCATTATGGTATACCCTTTACCTGCAGGCAAGCGTACAACGGAAAGTCCAAGAGCCTTTAAACTAAGATCTTCCTTTAGGAAAGTTAGCCAATTAGGGAGAGCCTGAAGATCTAAGTGTTTCTTTGTAAAACCGGGCAATAGATAAAATAATTAGTTTAAGATTAGTCGGTCATCCACGAAAACAATATTCAGTTTTTGCAGCATTAACATGGATTTAGATTCTTTCTTTTTACGGATATACTCAGTAAATGGTTCTATGAGAAGATCGATTAGATAAATGTTTGGATTGTCCACAAGTTCTTCGAATACTTCAATATCCATGCGCCGTAGTTTTTTCAATTCTTCCCACAACTTATCATAATATTTCTCAAAACTTATTAGCACTGGTTTTGCATATAGACCAAATCGGTCATAATCATTTATCAGCCATAATTCCTCTTCGTTGGGATCATACATGTTATCTTTGATCATTTTATTAACCAAAATTTCGACTTTCTCTTTATTACCTTTATAGGGTGCGCGCTTTGCCATAATATTTCTAAATTTAATTTCTTCGTTAGCTTTACATTTTAAACAACTACATAAACTATCCAAGTAAAGATATTTGATCAAGTCTTTTATATACTTTAAATCATAATTTTATCTGCCTTCAAGTAATGAAAAGAAATTTCTCACAATTTGTCCTTGTAGTTTTAAATTGGCCTGATTGAATAATTTCACCATGAATAAGATCATCTTAATTACAGGTTGTTCCAGTGGCTTTGGTATGCTCGCTGCTGTCAGGCTCGCTGCTGGAGGCCACACCGTTTATGCCACTATGCGAAATTTGAAAAAACAAGACACCTTAAAGCTAGAATTGAAAGAACGAGATACCAAGTGCCAAATATTACCCTTGGATGTCACAGATGATAATTCGATTAGTAAGGTGATAAATACTATTGAAAAACAAGATACCCGCCTTGACATATTAATCAATAATGCAGGTTATGGAATTGGCGGTTTCTTTGAAGACCTATCGGAAAATGAGATACGTTCTCAATTTGAAACAAATTTTTTTGGTGTGCAGAAAGTAACCCGTTCCGCCCTGCCACTTATGCGCGCTACTTCTTCAAAATCTGGTAAAGATTTTTCCACTAAAATCATAAATATTTCCAGTGCCCAAGGTCGATCAACGCTGCCGGGACTCGGGGCATATGGTTCATCGAAATTTGCGTTAGAGGGGTTCAGTGAGAGCTTATTTTTTGAACTCCAGCCTTTTGGCATCGAGGTTGTTATACTTGAACCGGGTACGTATTCTACAAAAGCAATTGATGAGAATAGTCACGAAGCAGATGCTGGACTAAAACCAGATAGTCCCTATGCAAAGTACACTAAGCGATTAAAGGATTTACACAGCAATATCCTAATTACAAAAAAAGGGGTAGGTAAACCAGAGGACGTGGCAATAATGATCGAAGATATTATTAATAGGAAAAGAAATAAACTGCGCTATCTGGCAGGAACTCAGGCAAAGATCAGAGTATTAATGCGAACTATATTACCATTCAGCTGGTTTAGCCGCATAATTAATAGTTTTATTATGGGGTCCAAAAACTAACAGAAGGCTAATCTTCAGGCAGTTTTTCAACTTCATCGAATAATTTCTCTAAACTGGAGGCCACATTGTGAAAAAATTGGTCAAATTTATTTACAATATCTTCTCCGGCATCATCCATAAGGTGGCCTACTTTAGGAAGATCCTTATCAATATCTTCTTTAATTTATTTTTAAGCATAGGTTAAATATAAATCAGTAGCGTTTCATAGCAAGTGTGAGGCCATCACCAACCGGCACAAGGCTAAGATCAATCCGTTCATCCTGGTGTAATTTGTCATTGAGTGCTCTTATGGAATTGGTATCCACATCATTAATAGTATCATCGGATACAGCTCCGCCCCATAGTACATTATCAACTGTAATGAGACCGCCAGGACGAATCAGCTGCAAACAGAGTTCATAATAATGGTCGTAATTGATCTTATCGGCATCAATAAAGGCAAAATCAAAGGTACCAGTCAAGCCAGCATTAATTAGCTCTAACAGGGTGTCCTTGGCAGGTCCAATTCTTAAATCAATTTTTTCCCTGACGCCTGCACTAACCCAAAATTTTTCTGCTACACTAGTGTATTGAGGATTCACGTCACAGGCCACAATACATCCGTCTTCAGGCAATGCAAGAGCAATAGCCAATGAACTATATCCAGTAAATACACCCACTTCTATGGCATTCTTTGCCCCAATCAGTTTGACCAGCATTTTCATAAATTGGCCTTGCTCGGGAGCGATCTGCATGGCCCTTTCTTCCATAGCATAGGTATGATCACGTAAATCCTTCAATATAGGATCTTCACGAAGAGAATGATCACATAAGTACTGATAAATAGTTTCTGTAATTGCTATAGTCCGGTTGCTCATTTTATTTCTTTTGTGGCATTATTTTTAGTTGATCTGGGAATTCATAAGTTATAGTAAATACAGGCACCGCCAATAATTGTCGTGAACCTCTTTCCTTCTTGCGGTTCTATCCATAATTCAGCAAAGCCATAGTGTAAAAATAATCTTGCTCCATATTTCTCGTTAATGCCATAGGATACGCCCATTAAAGCACCATAATCAATATTTAATTCTTCTACAGCAACCTTATTAGTCCCTCCAGATGAATATGATTCAACAGCACTTAAGGGAGCACCAACATTTATTCCGGCTAGGATAGTAAATTTGCCAAACTTTAGCGGATAATAGGATTGAACATTTATATAACTGATACTCAAAGTAGTATCGATATCAGAATAACCATTTATGTAACCGCCCTTTAAATACCCAATAGCTGCAATCACTGGGCCAATTTTTCTTTCAATGCCAAATGCCGGTGCTTTTAGATCCCCCAACCATACCTGCATTTCATTTTCCTCATGGAATACATTGGCCCGATTAAAACCGCCAACTATAGTGAGACCCAATTCTGCCTGGATACAGGGTGCCAAAAATAATATAATAATAAATATGTTCATAAATCTCATCTTCACCATGAATCAGTAATTACATATTAATAATACCGATAAAATAATAATTTAACTTTATTTCTTTATTATTAGTCAAAAGGCTAAATTCAATGAAGGAGAAAATAATGAAACAAATACTACCAATATTATCCATCGGCCTACTTTTTACAACAGGCTGTGAAAATTTCTTCGGGGCCGGAAACGATTCTGGGGACCCCTACGCCTATGATATGTTGATCAATGATCTTGACCAGGACCTTAGTTTTTCTGCCAGGCAAATGTCTGATAGTAAAGATCATTTACGTAATGGCGGTGATTATTACCCTGATAACGCATCTCTATGGCGATTAGCTTTATATCTGCAAGAGAATCTCACAGAGGAACAAAAGGAAAGATTATTATCTCCACCTGATGATCTTGATCCACAAGCGTTTTCAGAGGAAAATGATCATCATCACAAACGGCTTCTCCACCATCAGCGCATGGATGAATATATCCGCTCCATTCTAACCGCTGACCAAGAATCAGAATACGATGAATTGATCGATTATAAGACAACGGTTATGGATGAAATCCTTACAGCATTAAGAGCTGATACAATGACAAAAGAGGAATTGCAATTAGAAATGATGGGTCTAATGGAATGGTTTAGAGCAGCTATGGATAAACTGCTTACGGATGATCAGAAAGCAATACTGGAGACGATGCATAAGGAAAAAGACGATCACTGGCGCAGAGGCAAAGGTGGTTTTGGCAAACATGCTGGCAATTCTGATAAGATTCGCCAGGAAATGTATGATGTTCTTGGTATCACCACAGAGCAAATTCAAAACTTGGAATTATTAGAAGAATCATTTAAAGAAGCATTGGAATCACTACATAATGATTTTATGAATGGTATTATAAACCTTACAGCAGAAGAGTATAGAACCAATGTTGTGGATATTACCGCTTCATTTCACGAAGAAAAACAGGCGGTATTCACTGCTAAACAATTGGAGATTATAGAAATCCACCGTGCTCTAGCTCGTCGCTTCATGCGGCATTCTCGTTGGGGAAGAGGTAGATAAGACAAGAAAATAATATTGAAACAAAAAAGGGCGCTAAAGCGCCCTTTTTTTATTTTTTCCTCTTTCCTAATTGCGGCTCATAATATACCAGTGAATACGTTTTAATATGGTTTATTATAGCTTTTGATACATCATCAAATGATTCCTGGATCAACCAGTGACCAACATATAATTCCAAAATATTGTAGGGGCCAGCCATATATTGTTCATTCAAGTCAATAGACTTTCTACCAATGGCCATATCCATGTTCCCCCAGATGAGTAATGTAGGTACTGTAACAATACCAAAATTAATATGATCACTGGGATTCCGGCGCCTGCCAATATTGGCCCTGTACCAGTTTAATGCTGAGCGCAAGGCACCGCTTTGGCGGAATACGGATAAATAGGCTTCTTTTTCCTCGTCACCATGGGCACGCCAGATATTTTTCAGATTATTATAGCCATTGAATGACAAATACAATTCAGGGAAAAATGGCATATTAAAAAAGCCAATGTATTTACTTCTTCTTTGTTGATCAAAATCTGATCGATATGCTTCCTGGAATGCTTTCATATGAGGTATAGATAATGATGTCCAGCTATATAATCTTTCAGGGTACTCAGCTACGAATGCCCAGCCGACGGAAGCTCCCCAATCATGGCCGACTAAGTGAAAGCGTTGCAAATTATATGCATTTGCGATCGCGAGAACATCACTGGAAGTATGTTTGAGTGAATATTCTTTGATAAAGGTTGGTCTGGCATTGGGACTATAGCCCCGCTGGTCAGGGGCAATTACACGATATCCTTTTTCTGCCAGTACTTTCATCAGGTTAATCCACATATAGGATGTTTCCGGAAAACCATGTAGTAATATAATCGTTTCACCATCGTTCTCCATTCCTGCAATCCGGCAATTCAACGTGTATTCGCCGATTTGTACTTCTGCAAACCACTCGTCATTGACAATGACTTCTTTAACGCTATTCTGATTATTCATTGCAAACAGTATAGATAAACTAACAATCAATTTTAGGATTATTATTTTGAATGATTTTCGATGATTTTGAATTAGATCCACTAACATAACCAAGTGTTTACGAAAATAAATGGCGATTTCTTGCTACCAAGCTATAAACATATTCCGTAAGAAATCTAAAAATTAGTATTCGTCTGTAACAGGTAAGTAAAAACGACCCTTTTTTTGCTGTGTGAAACAATTGGAAAACTGCTTCGGCGCCTTTAGAAATGCGATTATCAATATCAATATATTGCACAGATTTGAGACAGGCTTCTTGAGTTGCGTATTCATAGTTTACCGGCAAATTTTGTAAGGGAATAAATGTAATGAACTTACCAGCCATTGCTTTGAATTTATGAGCCCATTTGACACAAAATTCACATTCTCCATCATAAATGAGCAAGGGACGGTTTTCGAATTCAACCACAATAAATCCGGTGATATTTATCAGAGCTTCTGCTGAGAAAATTCAGAATACCCACCATCAAGACTAAAAACAGTATGAAATCCATTATTTACAAAATATTCAGCTGCATCTTTACTATTAATACCATGATAACAATAGATCAGTAAAGGTGCCTTGCGATCTGTAGAATCAAGAAAATCTACAATATTCTGATTTGAAAGGTTGATGGAATTAGGAATATTGCCAGCCTGAAATGATACCTTATCCCTAATATCAACAATTACCGTACCAGGATCATTTAGTAATTCCTGTGCTTCCTGTACATGGATATATTTGTAATCCATTGGCTTAACAGTCATAGTGTATTATTAATTTTTGAATAATTATTTTTCATTCAATTTACTAATAATTTCTTTACAAGCGCCTGCCACTCCTTATCCAGTGTCGCATCACAAAATGGTTTATGGGCTCTTTCATACCAATAGTTAGCATTCCATTTATCCCCTTCTTTTCTATGCAAATAGGCATGTACTTCTGCAGCGTTTTCAGAGTGTATTTCCTGAGTTATCTCATGAGCCTTTTCCCAATCACCAGAACCATCATACCAGAGTGCTTCCAATAATTTTGTTAAATCATTCGGTCTACTTTTGTTGAGTGATTCCTTGAATTGTGAAAGGTCCATTTTATTTCATACCAATTCAGGAATTAATATAAATGAAAGAAACTCTTTTCGGTATGGCTAACTACGTATATATACCAGTTCTTTATCATTGGATAACTCATGGTGGAATTCATAACCACTCTCGTTAAAATCATGTAGTGCATCAATATTATCCACCCTGTTCTTGATGATGTACTTGGCCAGCATGCCTCTGGCTCGTTTGGCAAAAAATGAAATTACCTTTGGTATGCCATTTTTCACATCCTTGAAGACAGGTTTTACAATAGCCGTATCCAAAGCCTTCAGATCTACCGCTTTAAAATATTCATCTGAAGCACAATTAATAATGTACTTACTACCATGATCTTTTATTGCTTTTTGCAACCCTTCAGCAATTTTATTACCCCAAAAGTTATAAAGATTTTTTCCCGATTTATTATCCATTTTTGTACCCATTTCTAACCGGTAGGGCTGAATCAAGTCCAAGGGGCGAAGTAATCCATAAAGACCGGATAAAATACGTAAATGATCCTGTGCATATTTGAATTCATCATCACTGAATGTATTTGCTTCAAGGCCAGTATAGGTATCGCCGTTAAATGCCAAAGCAGCCTGTTTCGCATTATTTTCAGTAAATGGCAAATTCCAATCATTGAAGCGCTGGACAGTCAAATTCGCGATATTTTCACTGACACCCATCAAATTCATGATCTCATCAAAGGAATAGTCCTTGGCCTGTCTCACAAGAGTTTTTGCATTATCAAGGAAATCACATTCTGAGAATGCTTTTATAGGCGATGCTGCATCAAAGTTTAGTTTTTTTGCGGGGGATATAACTGCTATCATTTTTTCCCTTAATCGTTTATTATTATCTAGCTGAAAAATTACAACAAAATGATGCATTTGTGACGCAGTGTTTATATAAACTGCATCGCAAATTAAATTACTTAATTAATATTTTATCCCAAGCTTATTATATATAAATGATAATAACCATGCTGGGCCAATAAGGAGAAATTGAATATCTTGAAAGAATGATGGCTTTTTTCCCTCGATTTTATGTCCAATAAACTGACCTATCCATGCTACCACAAAAGTTATTAGTGAAATTTTCCATAATGGTATCTGAAAATTTGTGGCTAGATAAGAATTGCCAGCTAAAAGAGTAAAGCCAATAATGAACATACCAACAGCCATTAACAAGGATAGACGTAGATAATACAGTAGAATAAAAATCGTAATAACAATAGCCCAGTTTAACTGAAGATTATCACTAATATTAGGCATATATCCATGTGGTATGGACCACCACAAACCAATAACACTGAACATTATAGCGGGGACACAAACCCAGTGAATCTTCTTGTTTACTGGATTTTGATGGCTTTCACCATACTCATCCAGCCAATTTTGCATTGTCTTCATTTGGTAATTTCTCAGCTGTTATGGTTCACTATTGGATCATTACGAAAATTTATTTAATCAAGACCATTTTATGAGTCTGTACATATTGTCCAATCTGTAACTGGTAAAGATATATACCAGCGCTTACCTGCTTACCATAACTGTCTTTACCATCCCAACTAACAGTGTGATATCCAGAATCTTTAATGCCACTATCCAAGATCCTTATTTTCCTTCCGAGCGCATCAAATATTTTCACAATAGCAGCATCTCTTTTAGGGATATGATACATGATATTTGTAACTGGGTTAAATGGATTGGGGTAATTTTGATACAATCGGAAGCCTTCCGGCAAAGTACTAGCCGTTATTTTACCAAGATAATTACTATTTACCGCACCTGGGGTGCCATAATTAACAGATGCTGACCAGTAAGAAAAATATCCGTTATCCTGAAAAGGGTTGGTTAGCTCAAGCGTAGGCCCATTTCCGTCGGGTTCTGACGGCCAAGGTTCATCATCATCATATGTTAATGAGTCAACTAAAAACCCACTATTATCATACAGACGGATCAGTTCCCCGCCGCCACTGAGTCCATACCCGAGATCGCCTAAATATGAATGAACACCTGGAAAGTAATCCTTAAAAGCAGCCGTATCCTTGCACAATACTAGATATTCATTTGGATCCAACAGGGTACCCTGAGGAATAGTAAAAATATGGTCATCCGACTCATCCTTAAATTCCCAATCGCTCATATCAAATATTGAATCTGTTGGATTATAAATCTCAACCCAATCTTCAGGATTAAAGTTATCAGATGAATGATAATTTATTTCATTTATCGTTGGGGTGAATCCAGTAAGAGATGAAGATCCGATTATATAATCAAAAAATACTCTTTCTGCTTTTTGTGGTTCAAGTATAACTGCATTATTATCCCGTGCCCTTATATAATATTTTACATGAATTCCATTAGAAAAATAAGGAATGTAGGCACCGTAGACCTGATCATCCGCACCTCCATCCTGGTGGATCCCATCATCATACATCTCCACACTTTCAAAATGAGCACCATAGGGGCTGGTAGTTACCATTAATTCCACCTGGGTTGCATTCTCGACCATGGTGTTAATAAACACAGTATCGCCCGGGGCTGGCGTTAGATTATCCTGGGTAACACTGGAAATTACTGGTGGTATTTTAGCAATTTCTGAGTTACTCAATAAATAATTTCTTCTGGGTCCAACGGTAGATGTAAGTCCGCATATTTGGATATAGTCCGTAATTAAGTAGTTGGTTACATTATAATGATAATAATCACCTAGGGTAAAAGGGTAAAATAAATTTGGATCATCCTGGGCATATGATTCAATATTATCCTGTATCTCTGTTGCCCAATCGTAGAAATATTCAGTATTATAGATATCATTAATAATAGTTCGCATATGGGCAGTAAAAATGAGTTTATACAATGGAATTTGCATTAGTTTGCTAAATAATGGTCTATCTGGGTCATTTTCATAAATGAAAGGCGAATGATTATATATCCAATACGGATTTCCTCCAAACAAGAGAAAGAGATTAATTAGACTACCACCAAAGGACTGATCTTTATCCCAGGGAATAATTTCAAATTGACCGTTGGTATTTTGATACAAATAATAATTATGGGGTAAAAAAGGAAACAAATAGCCATCCATGTCAGGTATTACCAGTGCGCTAGCAAAATACCATAGCACACGGTCAACATTTAATATTTCTTCAATATTATTAATATCGTAATTCAGTGTATAGATCAATTCTAATAGATCAGCCCAGCCATGTTCTGATTTTAATTCATAGCCTTTTTGATACTCAAATGCAGTAGAGTCTGCACCATACCACACCAAATTTGGCCAAGCTAAATAAT
>Ga0257107_1000200_pt1 | contig 22956 bp, 27 predicted proteins | sample LP_taG_2_FD_190178 | JGI IMG/M metagenome (GOLD analysis project Ga0257107, IMG submission 190178) | Marine microbial communities from Northeast Subartic Pacific Ocean, Canada - LP_J_2011_P26_500m | ecosystem: Environmental > Aquatic > Marine > Oceanic | place: Canada: Northeast Subartic Pacific...
ATTCCCCTAATGAGTTTACACGTATTGATCTACTAAAAAAAACCACAAAATGCATGTGTCTTATCTTGGATAATTTTGCTAGATCTAACTAATATTTTGTAAAAATGTTATCGCAATAACTTTTATTCTCCTCTAAATCCACTTGATCTATGACAGCAATGTATATGCCAGGAGCAACAGCTGTTGGTATTACATATAATGGCGGTGTAGTTTTTGCAAGCGAACGCAGAATTGCTTATGGAAATTTTGTAGTTAGTAAAACCACTAAAAAGACATTTGTTATTACGCCTTATGTTGGTGCAGCATGTGCTGGGTTAGTTGCTGATATGCAAATTCTTTCATTACAAGTTTCAGCACTGGCTAAGATTAGGAAAATGGAGATTAAGCGAGATGTACCGCCAAATACAATTGCGAAAATGATGTCAAATATGATGTATGAACGAAGATTTTTCCCATTATTGACACAGGTTATAGTTGGTGGTTTAGTTGACAGTCCAGTTATATTCACTTTGGATCCTCTTGGTTCAGTTTTACCCGATGACTATGCAGCTGTTGGTACAGGTGCAGAAATGGCATTAGGTATTTTGGATCAACAATACAAAAAGGAATTAAATGAAGTGGAAGCAACTGATCTTGCTGTAAAATCAATTCGTGCTGCTATTATGAGGGATTCAGCAAGTGGTGACAACATAGACGTTTTAGTAATAGACAAGAATGGAACCAAGGAAACTACTAAAAATATTAATTAATACTTTACCTCTTTTCTATTTTCCCAGAATTCATCTGAAATATAATGCAAGTTTTTTATTGCTTCACCTTTATCAATATCGTTTAACTGCTTGCTTGACATCTTTGCTTTTCCCACAGCCAGAAATTTATTATGTGATTCTTCAATAACACAAACTATATCATCTATATCAAAATCAGAAAATTTTGTAATACCAGGTCTCATTATATTAGCTCCTTTACAGACAAATTTTACAGCACCCATATCTACCATTACACTTGGAAATTTTTTAAGCATTAAAATGTCATCCAAAAATGGTAGAATATTTTCACCAATCTTTACCGCTATCAGTCCAACACCAGTAATTATTATACCCTTATCATCTATATGGTGAAATTTAATATTTTTTAGTTTTGGAAGTTGTATTTTCCACTGTAAACTTATTTGGGATAATACTTGTGAAGTTTCACTTTTAGATATTAGATTAGACTTCAAATTTTTGCAATCTCATTTCTTATGTTAATCAAATCTCGTAAAATTGAGCTAGCAGTTTCGATTCCTCCCGCGCCACGGCCAATGACAGTCTGAGTTCCTGAGTGTTCAGATGTAAATGAAATTGCATTTAAAGTTCCACTAACGCATAATGGATCATTCACAGGGATTTCTTTTGGCTCAACAACTAATTCTTTATTACATGATGCAATCAGCTTTATTGCACAGTTTTTAGATGCAGCAATTTTGATATTTTCTTCATTCACATTTCTGATACCTGTTCTCTTGATATCAGGCATAGTGACTTTCATTCCCATTATCCAGTTTGCTAAAATAACTAATTTGGCAGCAGCATCAAGACCATCCAGATCAAGTGATTCATCTGCTTCGACATAACCTCTTTTTTTGGCATCATTTAATGCATCATCAAATGACAAACCTTTTGCCATATTAGTTAGAATATAGTTTGTAGTGCCATTAAGTATACCATCAAATGAAATAATTTGCTCTCCGCCCAAACTATTTTTTGCATAATCCAAAATAGGTGTACCACCACCTACGGTTCCACTAAAACGGAACATGATGTTATTGTATTCAGCAAGTTCCAATAAAGAAGGAAATGCAAGTGCTAAAGGACCTTTATTGACGGAAATAACATGTAATCCTTGTTTCATCGCATTGATGATATGTGTCATTCCAGGCTCACCGTCTTTGTAATTACTTGCGGTTGTCTCAATAAGTACCTCAGCGTTTAGATTGTCAATCATCTCTAACCCTGAAACATCATTTTCTTTTTCTGAGTATTTTTTTACAGAGTTATATTTTCTTTTTATATCAATTAATCGAGATAAATCTAAGCCAGATGTATCAATAGCTCCACCTGTTTTATCAAAAACTCCTACAATCTTAGGCTTGAGACCATATCTTGCATACAAATCCTCAGATCTTGATTCAAGAAGCTTGGCAAAGCTTTGACCAACAACTCCAAAACCACAGAGAATAATTCGCATGGTATGATCACTCTAAATGTATTATTTAGTCTAACTTATCTAGACGTAATGATATGGAGTTTATACAATATCTTAGGTTAGTTGGTTGTGGACCATCATCAAAAACATGCCCTAAATGGGCACCACATTTGTTACAATTGACCTCTATTCGCATCATACCGCAACTCGTATCTTTTATACACTCAATCGCATCATTATTAATTGATTTAAAAAAACTTGGCCAACCAGTCCCAGAATCAAACTTTGTTTCAGATTCAAAAAGTTTAGCATTGCAACATGAACATCTGTAAATTCCTTTATCCTTGCAATCACAATACATTCCAGAGAATGGTTTCTCAGTGTCTTTTTTTCGGCATATGTTATACTGTTCTTGTGTCAACTTACTTTTCCATTCCTTATCTGATTTTATAATTTTATCAACCAATTCTTCTTCTCTTTTCCTCAGTACGTTTTTCTGATTCAAATCTTTCCAATTCATATTGATTCAAATCAACATATTTCATGATTCTACTTAATGTTGGGTGCTTTTTGCTAATCAAATAATACATTTGTTGAGCAATATTTCGATAATCTTGATGACCCTGCGGAACGGTTCTTAATTCGATAAGGTGTGTTGCTTCACGTAAATTGAAACGTATGTAATATGGATAGTTATAGGCAAAATTAACAACATATTGCGCCTCTTCTGGATATTTTCTTCTAATTTGCTGAAACACATCTTTTGTATTATACATACAATCCTTGAAGTCTTTTTCAATACCCAATCCAATAATTTCCCTAGGAATATCAAATCCATGATCAGTTGTAAGCAATTGTCTCCCAAGTGTTAATGCTCTATGCCTATGAAAATCTCTAAACATCCCAAAATTTGTTCTTAAATCAAAAGTATAATTAACCATTTCAAATGCTCTTGGCGGTCTATGTCTTCTATTTTGTCTTATTCTGCATAACTGCTGGATAATTTTTATTTTTGATTTTTTGCTAATTTTTCTAACATTTTGAAAAACTTGTTGAAATGAAAGGCTAGGTGATTGTTCAAAAATCAATGCGGTGATAACACTATCAATTGATTTTGTCTCAGTGTCAAATTCAACAAGTTTAACACTGTTTCCAAGAATTGGTTTATCACGAAGATAGTTTTTAGTCAAGTTTGAAGAAGTTTTCTTCACTGCTTTAAGATATTTTTGAAATTCTTTTCCATATTTATCATTTGAGCGGCTAACAAATGATTTGATTGTAGTATCTAGTTCCCGTTTAATCTTCACAGCAAACTGCTTTTCTTCAGTCAAATTAGAACTAAATAAAATTATTAAGAGATATTCAAACGCCCTACCGTTACCAGTAATTCCAACATTTGTTAAAGTGGATGCAGGTAATAAACTTCGTAACGCATCTAACGCCTTTGCCTTAGTGGCTGCGCGATAAATCATATTAGCTGATTTTAGATCGTTCTCATTTTTTAATAGCGGAAATTTTTTTTCGACACCATTATGGTCTTTAAATTTATAATTTTCAATTGGATCATTCTCTCGTATAAATTTCAGCATAGGCTGAATATTTTTTGTATATGAATCAAAATCTAAATTACATGCATCCAAATAATTATCAACAAAACGTGATTTCATTAAAATAGGATCACGGTAAAATTTGTATTTTCCATTAACTTTTTTATCCCAAGAAACATATCTTGAAGATTTTTCCAAATAGGACAAACCTATTCTTCTATCTTCAATTTTTTTTACCGCAATATTTGATAATCCTTCAATTGCAATTTGTGCACTACCTAACTCAGCTACTGAATCATCGCCATATTCAAGTAAAATACGTTTGTAAAACTCTTCTCCACGATTTTGGTTTTTTAAAAACTCATCAAGAAACACTTTTCGCATATTTTTATCAGTTCTACTATATCGTGACATGAGAGCACCTCTGTCCACTTGTTTGGGTGTTGTAATGGCAAAAACTGAGTCACTGATATTTGAAAAGTGTTTTAATAGTTTTTTTTTCTCATAGTTTGAAAATTTTTCTTTCAACATAAACTCAAAGTTTGTGATTTTAATAAATGATATCAGGATAAAATACTGATTAACCCTGATCGCAAAATTAATGTCGCATAAGGTTACGTTCTATTTTTTTGTATCATTAATTTGAATCAAATCTGGTGATTTTGCTTGTAGGGATTTTGTTTGCCATCTTAACAGCACTTCTTTGAAATTTCTTGCATCATCTTCATTTTCAGTATACATTAGGGTCGTAATCCATCTACCCTTACCAGCTGGACCACCAAGTGAGTTCATCCAAAAAGTGTCTGGTAGAGTTTTAACAGCCTTATTGTCTGGGTCACGGCTTAAGTCAGTCCATTTTTTTGCAACAAATGTTAGAATTTGGCTCAACTCATTTTTTTCAATCAATTATAACACTTTGAAGGCTCATAATTTTAAATTTTGTTACTATGGCTTCATAATTGTTAATTTCTTCTTACAAAAATAAGTAATGATTTTCACACCTTGTCGGTTATACGTATCATAAAATGACTGAACATGAGTAAGGACATAGTAGCGATAATTGGTAAACCAGTCAGAGACATGTATGGAACTAATATGGGAAAAATACTTGGCACATTTACTGATATTGATGGTAGTATTCAGACAGTTGGTGTTGATTGTGGTTCTGAAGGTCTTAAGCAAATTCCATTTGAGCAGCTTGTGTTACAGGGTGAAGTTGTAATTTATATTCCTAGTTGGAGATTAGAAGCACAAAAAGTCTTAAAAGAAAAAGGATTGACTCTTAGACGACTAAAAGCATTGATGACAATAGTATCAGAAAATGATGAAATGAAATCTGATGCAGAACTAATTCATGAAACATATAAATCAAAATTGATGGCTTTAGATGATGCAGAAACAAAAATTAAGACTCATCTTCTAACACGTCTAGATGAATTAGATAGTCAGCAAAAAACAGTTAAAATAATTTTATTTGATGCAAAAGTTCAATTCAAAAGTGAGGAAATATTAGAATCAACGTTTGAATCTATCCAAAAACATTGTAACGATCTTCTTGAGCGCTTGTCACATGAAAAACATGAAGTTAAAAATGTTCAAAGACGTCTTGACGATCTTTCAGTGGAATGTATAGAAGTAGTCAAAACTCCAAAAGATATGATACAGGAATCAGCTATATCTTATCTTGATGTATCTGGTCATACCACAAATGAACCAAATTATTATGAATCATCAACACCTTCAACAGTAGATTCTGAATCAGAAAACATGTTGCCAGAGCCTCCAACTGAAAATATGGAATCATCAACTGATGAATTAACTAAAGATGATAATAATAACTCAAAATATCAATCTGAGTCAGACCCAGACTGGTTATCTAGAATACAATCCTAACAAAAAATTTTATTTTTTATGTTATTTTTAACATTTAGTAACAACTAGTGTATATCTATGATTGAAAATAGATGAGTAAAGAGTATAAAATTGGCTTAAATAACTTTGATACACAAACTAGAGTTAAAGCCAGGTCTGATTTTATCTCATTTTGGAATGAACAAGCAAAAAAACTTTCATGGTTTCAACCATGGTTAAAAACTCTTGATTGGAATATCCCATTTGCAAAATGGTTTGTGGGTGGAAAAATTAATGCGTCTTATAATACGCTAGATGTGCATCAAAATGATAGTGCACAAAAACCTGCCATTTTATGGGAAGGCGAAAATGGCGAAACACGAACTGTCACATACAGAGATCTTTATCTTGACGTATGTAAGTTTGCTAATGTTCTAAAATCACTTGGAGTAAAAAAAGGCGAGCGTATTACAATTTATTTGCCTATGATACCTGAGCTCCCAATTGCCATGTTAGCATGTGCTAGGATTGGTGCTATACACACTGTCGTATTTTCTGGTTTTAGTGCAACTTCATTATTAGATAGAGTAGATGATTCCAAGTCTAAGATAGTTATAACCGCAGATGTTGGATTTCGCAAAGGTAGTATCATAGAACTAAAAAAAATTGCTGATGAGGCTACTAAGGATCTTGATTTTGTTGAGCACATAATTGTATTAAAACGGACAAAAGCGGATCTAACACTTGGGCCAAAACACACTATTTGGCATGAATTAATGAAAAATTCACCAGAAGAGTGTAAACCAGAGGAATTGGAAAGCAATCATCCTCTTTACATATTGTATACTTCTGGTACAACTGGAAAACCAAAGGGTGTGCTACATGGTACTGGTGGATATTTAACACATCTGTATTCAACATTTCAATGGGCATTTGATATAAAAAATTCTGATATATTTTTTTGTACAGCTGATATTGGTTGGGTTACAGGTCATAGTTATGTTGTTTATGGACCACTTCTACATGGCGCCACTGAAGTAATGTACGAAGGTTCACCTGACTATCCAGAGATATCAAGAATGTGGGAGATAATTCAAAGATATGGCGTAACCATATTTTATACTACACCAACTGCGCTGAGAATGTTTATGAAGTTTGATGATTCTATCCCAAATTCTTTTGATCTTTCCAGTCTTCGACTTTTGGGAACTGTTGGTGAACCAATAAATCCAGAAGTTTGGCGTTGGTACTTCAGAATTATTGGAAAATCAGCATGCCCAATTGTAGATACTTGGTGGCAGACTGAAACAGGAGGTATGATGCTCTCTCCATTACCAGGAATTGAAACAGTGCAACTAAAACCTGGTTCAACAACAAGATCTATTCCCGGTACAGATATTTCAGTAGTAGATGAGAATGGTAATGAACAGACATCAAATAAGAAAGGCTATCTTGTAATTAGAAAACCCTGGCCTGGAATGCTTTTGACACTTTGGAATGATGATGAAAAATACAAAAATGTTTACTGGTCAAAGTTCAAGGGTTCTTACTACTCGGGTGATTATGCGATTAAGGATTCTGATGGTTATTTTTGGCTTCTTGGACGCGCAGATGATATCATAAAGGTTGCTGGTCATCGTATAGGAACGGCAGAACTTGAAAGTAGTTTAGTGACACATAGTGATATCGCAGAGGCAGCTGTCTGTGGAATTCCAGATGACATTAAGGGTGAGATAATCATTGCGTTTGTAGTCTTAAAAGAGAATGCAATAAAAAATGGCGATGAATTACGGTCAGAATTAATACAGACCGTTAAAAAAAGTATAGGATCAATAGCAACACCGCAGCAGATCTATTTTGTATCAAAATTACCAAAGACTAGAAGCGGCAAGATTATGAGGCGTCTTTTAAAATCAATCGCAAATAATGATAATATTGGAGATATTAGCACACTTGAAGATGGAACTGCAGTACAAGAAGTTCAAACAGCCTTTGATGATCTCCAAAAAGTAGTTAAAAAAAATAAAAAATTATAAAAATTGAAAATAAAAATAACATGACATAATTTAAGCAAATTAATGCGTAATTAGTAAAAAACTATTACAAAAGCAATTTACTCTAGTATTAGCCTTATTCTATTTTTTTCACTTTTGTTGCGTTAGGTCCTTTTTCTCCTTCACCGATCTCAAACTCTACTTTATCGCCTTCATTGATAAATCCCTCAATGTCTGCTTTATGGACAAACAAATCGTCATTACCTTCTCTTTGAATGAAGCCGTAGCCTTTTCTTCGGTTGAACCATTTTACGGTACCATTTTCCATTTTATTTTCATTTGAATGTGATGTATATAATTGATTATCTTTTACAAAAACATGATTTACTTTGAAATCTCACAATACTTGTTATTACCCTCAAAGAATTTAACTCCTGAAATTGGAATTTTGTCCTTTAGATTGTCAAAAATCCACATTGCTATATTTTCTGACGTAGGGAAGTCAAACATGTCGTCAAGATCAGTGTGATCAAGTCGTTCGATTGTCTGCCAACATATTTTTTTCATCTCGTCAAATTCAATTACCATATTTTCTTCATACGTAGAACCCTTTTTCAGTTCACCAGATGCTTCAACAATTATCCTAGCTGTATGTCCATGTGGTTTACCACACTTTGGATGACCCCTTAATGTGTGAGCAAAGTCTATCTCAAACTCTACACCAATCTTTGTTTGCATAATTTTCAGTATTGTCAGGGTTTCAAATACCTAGCGAAATATCTTATTCTAAAACCACTTTTCAAGCGTATGGCTTCGCTTTTCAAGTCCACGTTTTAATCGGTTTAATGATGACTGAACTCTTTCACGTGAGAAATCTCTCTCATTTGAAAGGTAATCTACAATCCCAGAATAATCTGTGTCTTTAAACTCGATTTTACCAACTTCTATTATATCAGGCTGCAGGAAAATATTTCTTATCTGCTTATAATCAACTTGCTTCAATTCTTCCTGTATTTGCGGTATATCTTCCAGTTTACCAAATTCTTTAACAAATTTCAACGCAGTTTTAGGACCAATCCTTTCAAAGCCATCAGGATTAAAATCAGTTCCAACAAGTATTCCAATGTCAACAATCTGTTCTTTTGTAATTCCAAGAAAATCCAAGTTTTTTTGGTGATTAATGATCTCTGGTTCTATATCGATGTATGTGTTACGATTTGGAAGCTTTCTTCTCCCAGAGTTGGTAAAATTACGAACTAGTTTTTTTGCACCAAATAGAACACAGTCAAAATCTTGACTTGCAACCACATCAGCCTTACCAATTTTATTTAGGTATGCAGCAGTAGCCTCACCATCTGCACTAGCCTGAATATGTGGTATACCAAATAAGTCAAGAAAATGTTTAGAATCATCTACCATTGTATCTTGCATTGACGTTGTTTGTTGTGCATATTTTCTTGCTGATTCCATATCTCCTTCTACCTTTGCTTTTTCATATTTTATTGCGGCTTCTTTTTTACCTAATTTACGCCTCTCTATTTCAGCTGTTTTCAGTGATGGAGGCTTACCATCAAAGACATAGACTGGTTTTATTCCCATAGATAGAAAGTTGATATTTCTATATAGTAGGCCAGTTAGATGACTGGTGATTCTACCATGACTATCTGAGAGATGCATACCGTCCGGTCCACGAATGATTGATAGAAACTGGTAAATTGCATTGTAAGCATCAATTGCTACTATCTTTGTTGAAAAAGACTCAAGTTTGGTTTTATCACGTATAAGAAGTGATTTAATATTTACACCCATATTATAACATAATCTTTCTTGTTTTTTTGTTTAGTGCTTTCATTGATTTACTATATTAATGCGTTTTATGCAATTGCACTGTCGGGATAGCCAAGCCTGGTAAGGCGGACGCCTCGAAATCTCATACAGGATAGCGTCTGTGCATCAGCACGCGAGGGTTCGAATCCCTCTCCCGGCGCATAACATAAAAATGGCCAATAACATTAATTCAGATATGGCAGACATAGATGCAACAAAAAATGTTTATCTGTTTACGCATGGCCGTCAAGATCTTCTGGAAAAATCAACGAACGCGTTAGTTTCTAATGGTTTTTCAAAAGACAAAATCATAATGGCTGATCCAAAAAAGGCAGGAGATGTCGATGAGTATATGGCAATGTTATGGATGCCTCCAAATCCAGATCACATTAAAATTCAGAAAATAACAAAAGTTGAACCAGCAGAACCAACAGGAATGATTGGAGTCTGGGCAGGTGTCTCGAAAGAAGATATTTTTGAAATTAAATTTTAAAAAATAATCAATCGTTCTTATCTATTTTATCGGAATCTTTAGGTCCATCTCGTGTGTCAAAAGAGTTTCCTGGTCCTACCATATCTTCTGGTTTGACATCTTGGTCCCACGTACCTCTAATTCCTTTCACCATTGCTATAATTCCACATGCAACTAACAGAATGACAAATGAAAAAAAGATCATCTTATCATAAAATGCAACTTCACAATTAATTCTAGTTGGTGGGGCATCTTCATGATATTCATAACAATCACTAAATTCAGCTTGTAGAGTTATTTCTTCAAACTCTGAACCAAAAACAGTCAAAATTATAATTCCTGCAAATATCAAACCTGCGCCAATAATAATAAAGCGAATATCACTCACATGCTAACAAATCATCTTGAATATTTTAGGCTATTTCACTCTAACATATTTAAAATTGTAAATTTACATTAAATTATGGTATTTGGATGGGGAAATAAAAAGCCAGAACAGAGTGTAGATGATATTGTACCTGAGATAAAACAAATCACTCTTGCAAACATATCTGATATAATTGAGGAAATACGTTCAATTAGATCAAAAACAATGGTATCTGAGGTTAAGACATTTAGAAATAAAATCAATTCACATTTTAAAACAATTCTCAATATTGCTACTGACCTTAAAGATGATAATCTAAAGATGGATGATATGGATCCTCATTTAATGAGACTTGTTAAACGCGGAAAAAATGAAGTGACGGAAATTATAAAAAGAGAAACTGCCATCACACTTCCGGAAATAGATTCATTTGAAGAGATCAAGGTTTTTAGTACAACATCTTCCAGAATTTTGAAGAAGATTGGAGACGCTCTAGGTAGACAGTCACATGTAATTCATATTTTTGCAAAAAAATATGCAAATAAATTGAAAAGTGATCTTAAAGTATTAACAGATGAAAATGATGAAATTAACACATTAATTAATAATTTTTCTGAATTTGAAAATAATGCAGAGCAGATTTTTAAAAACTTAGATCAATACAACCAATCACAAAAATTAATAATTACTTTACGTGAACGTTATAAGCAATCTGAAAAATTAAGTCAATCTATTCATAATTTAATTGAGAATGGCATAGAGGATATTAAAAATCTGAAAGACAGTAATGAACATTTAGAGTTTTTAAAAATAAAAGAAAAAATTAATTCCATGCTTTCTTCCAAAAATAAAATTATAACTGAAGTGAATCTACAATTTTCTAAAATCTCAAGACCTTTGAATAAATATGTTTACGTATCAGCTATGGATAAACCACAAAAAAAATTATTGGTAGATTTAATTGAAAATCCATATGATGTATTAACTGCTAATAATAAACCTGATTTGCTACAAATATTAGAATCTGTACGTAAAGGTGTACAATCTAATGCTATATCGGTTAAAGATACAGCAAAAGCAGTAACACAAATTGATGAGATACTAACTGAATTTGATACTATTATTGAAAAAATTTCAACTTTTGAAAAATCTAAAAATGATTTAGAAAATAAATTGTCTATCTTTAACGTTGAAAAATTATCACAAGCTGAAAAAATTCTTACAAATCATAGGAATGAACAATCTGAAATTGAGGCAAAAATGAAGACGTTTGAAAATGAAATTACTAATTTGATAGAATCGCTACCTAAACATATCAAATCTATTCAATCTAAATTAAATAAGATTTCTGCAGTACAGTATTCAATAAAACCAGAGTGAGATAATGCTAATTAAAAGTAAAAAGTTTGAACGTAAAATATTACTAAACCAAGAAGCAAGAGATGGTATATTGTCTTTTTGTAAAATGAATCATCCAAATGAGGGAATACTAATTTTACGTGGGAAATCAAAACGTGGTAATGTGTTCATAGATAGTTTGGTTATACCACCTTTTTCTGAAACAGGAGATGACTTTGCAGTATTCCCACATAATCCATTACCGTTAGATCCTAGTTATGTTGGAATTGTTCATTCCCATCCTGTGGGTTCTGCTGAACCATCTCTTACAGATCTAAACAATTTCTTCGGGTTAGTGTCATTAATTGTGAAGTCACCATATGATAATGATGATATTTTTGCATGGGATAGCGATGGAAACAAAATTCCACTTGATATTGTTTAGTTAAACATCATAGAATATCCGTGTATAAATTTCGTAACTTGTGTAACTAAGATTTGTTTCGTTTTATTAGATTTTAAACAAAACCACTAGAGTCTCTAGAAGCAGACGTTTTATCCTTACTAAGATGTATCGCAGCTATGTTTTTTATTGCCTCAATCAAATGGTATTCCAATTTTAGATTTCTATGACCCACTAATTGGTTAATAAAGTGAATTTTGTCATCAATTATTTGGTTTAATGTTTTATGTTGCTGTATTAAAATTTCATACATTTCTATTGAATCACACATAACATGTATCTTATCAAAATCTTTTATGATGAAAACACCAAGACCCCAATAAATTCCCACATGAAGTGCAACAAATCTTGATTCTTCTTTGTTTTTGATCTCTAATTTTCCACCTGAAAGATATGCTGGAGGGTGCTCTCTAATTTGGTTCGCTATTTCCTTTTCGGTTTTTATTGACCATGAGTACTCTTTCAAATTACCATCAAAAAACAGTTCATGCTCCATATGTCAATCAAAAGGGTGTTTTTTGTCTATATATTTTGAATTCATAACTTAATGATCAACATTGAAAGATTTGTCCATGTTAGAAACTCATACATTTTTTACTAATATGGTAGATGAACTTGTAGAATTCTCTGAACATGATCCTGAATTGTCAGATGGTATTAAATGGCTTGATGGACAAGCACAAAAAAAAGGACTCACATTTTATGACATGGTTTTTGAAATCTTGTACAAGCATGATGTTAATTCAAAAGCAAAGAATTGGCTTAATTCTAGAAATTAACACTTTTTATTTTTTAATTCTTTTTTCTATTGGAATATAATCAATCCCTTGCGGTCCAGCATATTTTCCAACGTATACAGCCTTTGGTCTATATAACATTGGTTTTGGTGCTGCCTCTGCAAATTTTTCCTCAATTACATGTGCTGCCCATCCAGTAGCCCTTGATATAGCAAAAACTGGTGTATTAAGATCCATTGGAATATCTAGCATATAATAAACTGAAGCACTATAAAGATCAACATTTGGAAAAATTTCTACTCCCTTAGTTTTTTTCATCATATCAGCTGTGATCTGTTCCACTTTGTTTGTTATATTGTACCATGGCTTACCTAATTTTTCCGATAGACGTTTTGACAATTCCTTAAGAACTTGTGATCTGGGGTCTACAGTTTTATAGACAGCATGCCCCATTCCCATAACTCTTTCATTTTTAGCAAATTTTTTATTAACATAGGATTCAACATTGTCTTCATTCTCGATCTCAAGAAGCATTCTCATTACCTCATAATTTGCACCACCATGTAGTTCGCCACTCAGTGCTCCAACAGCAGCACTGGCTGCAGAATACATGTGTGCACGTGTTGACGCGACTTCTCTAGCAGCAAATGTTGAGGCATTAAAAGTGTGTTCTGCATGTAAAATCAGGCAAACATCAAATATTTTTTCTATTTCTGGCTCTGGTTTGTCACCAGTTAACATGTATAAAAAATTAGCCGCATGGCTAAGATTTGAATCTGGGTGTACAACCTCTTGTTTATTACGAATTCTATGCCAACTGGCAACAATTGTAGGAATTTTAGCGATTAGATTAATAGCTCTTTCATAACTAGCTTCTTTATTTGAAAATTCTTCATCATAATAACCACCAAAAGCTGCAACAAATGCTTGTAAGACATCCATTGGATCTGCATCATTTCTCCAATTACCCATATTGATCTGCATTTGCTTTGGAATATTTCTCGCATTGGACAGTCCAGTCCTAAAATCATCATATTCATTTTTAGTTGGTAGTTCATCATGTAGTAGTAAATAACAAGTTTCTTCATAGTTAGAGTTTTTAGTCAAATCTAAAATATCAAAACCACGATAAATCAGCTTACCTTTTTGCCCATCAATAAATGAGATTCTTGTATCAGCAACCTCAATATTTCTCAGGCCAATGTTTTTTGTATCCATACTACACTTACGAAAATTGTGTTTTTAACTTTTCAATCCAAAACATGTTTTGAAAATTCAGTATTTTGTCTAATTTGTTAATTCACGAAATTATAACATAATTTTTAGATAAATGAACATGTCACATGAAGAACGTAAATTGATGCAAATCATGGATAAAATCATTATTGAGGGTGATCCTAAAGTATTATCTGAGATACAAAAAATAGATATGAAGACTCAACTTGATGGAGTTTGGCTTTATGATATTTGTTCTTCAATTGAACAAGTACCTGAAAAACCTGGTATTAAAATAAACAAATTAAAAAAAAATACTGAATATCATTCTTGATTTAAATGAGGGTTTTTATGTATCGTCTTTATGCCAATTAAATTAATTAAAAAATCAGTACAGAATAAAACACTGACAAAGACTAAGAAATCTGGAAGAACAAAAACTATTTGCGTTTCACATAAAGAAGATGCAGATGGTATTTCTTCTGCGGCATTAATTAAACAAGTATTTGGCGGAGATTGTATACTCGTTGATTATCCTGGGATGATGGACACATTGGAATTATTACGTAAGGATCACACTTTGAAAAAATTATTTATTTGTGATTTAGGATTAAACAAACAAAATACAGATGCTTTTGTATCATTACTTACTGAATTAATTAAAAAACGTGTTTCTGTGACATATATAGATCATCATGATCTTGATTCAAAGATTGTTACTAAACTTAAACGAATCAAAGTAAAGTTAATTCATAACATAACTGAATGTACTGCGGTTCTAGTATATGATACATTTAAGAAAAAATTACCAGAACATTCTTCATTTATTGCTACATGTGCTGCAGTAACTGATTACATGGAAGAAAGACCAATAGCTACAAAACTTTTACAGATGTATGACAGACAATTTGCATTAATCAATGCTACTGCCTTAACCTATAATATAGTGGGACATCAAAAAGATCCCGACTATCTTTTATATTTGGTCGATGAATTAAGTGAATCAAAATTTCCTCATGATATTCCCAATACATTTGAATTTGCCCAAATTCAAGTTGGTAAACTTGCTGAGATTATATCAAAGGTTAAAAAATCAATGAAAATTTTAAAAAATTTATCTTATATGGAAGTACTTGATTCCGGTGCAAGTGGCGCTGTAAATTTTGTTCTTGGTCTTTCAGGAAAACATGTTGGTATTGCATATAAAGAAAGAGTTGATCATGGAATATATGCTGTTTCAGTAAGAGGTTCTCGTTCATGCAAAGTACATCTTGGTAAATTAGTGTCTTCAATTGCTAATGATCTTGGTGGCTCTGGTGGGGGACATGATAAAGCATGTGGGGCTGTAATTCCAAAAGATAAAATTAAAAAATTTGTTTCAAAAATGAATTCACAGTTGGGAACAGTTTAACCCGAAATTCATGACTAAAATTAACCAAGTCTAAAAAATTTAACCATATCTTTTACAGATATTTACTCTTTAGACTACCCTCGTATAATTCAAGGAAGATTACTAGGTAATTTTGATGAATATGGCACCACAAGAATTAGAAAAAAGCGCTAGTAAATTTGCTACAGCAGCGATAAAATATGATTCTCAAGGAGCGCGTGGAATGGCTGTTACTCATTATCAGAAGGCAATTGATTCATTATTGAAATTAATGCATCTTTATCCTGATAGCAAACTGAATAAAATTTACACAGAACGAATGAAATCATATAAGACCAGAATAGAGGCATTGCAGGTTAATGGTACTGACATAGAACCAATGGTTGATCCTACAGCATCACCACGAGAGCAGCAAGCAAGTTTAGCCAAAAAAACTCAAGATAATTTTGATGATATGGTAATGAAAGAAAAACCAGATGTCAAATGGATTGATGTTGTTGGTGTTGATGATGCAAAAAATGCATTACGGGAGTCAATAGTTTATCCAACGAAAAGAGGTGATCTTTTTCCATTGGGTTGGCCGAGAGGAATTTTATTATATGGTCCACCAGGTTGTGGTAAAACGATTCTAGCTGCTGCAACAGCAAATGAACTAGATGGTTATTTCATTAATGTAGATGGTTCATCTATGATGAGTAAATGGCTAGGTGAAGCAGAAAAAAATGTTTCAAGGTTATTCAAGATGGCACATAGTTATGCAGAAAGAGAGGGCAAACCTGTCATTTTATTTATTGACGAACTTGATTCTTTGTTAGGCGAACGAACAAATGAAATTGGTGGTGAAGTGAGATCCAGAAATCAATTTTTAACAGAAATGGATGGAATTAACGGTAAGGGAAAAGATACTAAACTATATGTTATTGGTGCAACAAATAAACCTTGGAGTCTAGATCATCCATTTTTACGTAGATTCCAAAAAAGAATTTATGTTTCCTTACCATCAGTTGAAGCCAGAGAAAAACTTTTCTCACTTTATACAAATCAACTAAAACTTGATAGTAGAGTACGTCTTCATACTTTAGCGTCAATTTTTGATGGATACAGTGCAAGTGATATCAAGGATATATGCCAAGCTGTTCAGCTTAAAGTTGTTAATGAAATGTTTCATGCATCTGATTATAAGGAACCAATAGATGGTGAAACAAAATCTATACCATCCGAGATAGGAATGAAGGACTTTAGAGAAACAATGGCGCGACGAAAACCAAGTGTGTCCATGGATATGATTAGAGCTTACTACAAATGGAGTGAGCAATTTAAGGCATTGTAACTGTAAAACTACAAATTGTGATTAGATTAATACGAATATTTTAATTAAATTATGTAAGGTAGTAATGATTCATTGCCTAATATTGTACCATCAAGGGTCAAAATTTTAGCCTCCAACACCTCAATCTTTTCTAGTATGGGTGAAATTGACTTTTTATAGAATTTTTTTTGAGTAGTGTAAAAATATTTGTTAAATGTTGGCATAATTATTATTTCTAATTCACCAGTTTTTGATGGAAAAATTTTTTGTTTATTACATTTTATTGTAACCCAAACTCTTTTACCATTGATAATAGATTTTTCTTGGAAAAAAATAGGGTGAACGTGTCCCATTATGATTTTATTTATTGATGAAAAATTTTCTGATGGCATAGTATGACCATGTGTTAGTAGTATATCCTCCACGATCAATCCCTTTGCGGTAGAAACTGAAACACCTTCGGGAACTAATTTTTCTATGTTAGCATCGTGGTTACCTGGTATTATTGTCAAATCGATCTGCTTTTTGATTTTTTCTAAAAAAACTGGTACATCATTCCATTCTGATTTAGTTATAGATTTTATTCCAGATTTTATATCACCAAGAAGAGTTAATGTATCAGGTTTTGTTTTAACTAGAATTTTTTCAACTTCTTTTATTGATTCGTTCACAGTTGAGTTTTTTCCTAAAAATATGTTATTTTGTGATAAATTATCTTCAAATCCTAGGTGTAAGTCTGTTATGACTAAATTTTTCTCCTGACCTTCAATTATGAGAGCTGGATAATTATTTACTAGTCTAGTTTGAATCATCAACAATATAATTATCTAATTTAATTAAATTCTTATGGATTTACAATTAGAAAAGATGAATTCACTTTTATCTGAAAAACGTATCAAGTTACATTTTTTTGAACCCAGTAATAGAAAGATTTGGACAGTAGTGGGAACTGAAAAAGAATACTGGCTAGATCCAGATTTAGATTTTTGTTCGTGTCCTGGATATTATTTTAACAACAAATGTTATCATTTAGATACATTGGCGGCTGTAATTCCAGTTGATAATGGAGTAATTGAATCAATGGAGTTTGATTGGGCAAAAAATAAAATTGAAATAATTATGTTCTCAGATGATGAGTATGTAGATTTTATAGCAAGTTTACTTTCTGATTTATAATAAATGAATAGTTATTAATTTTAACAGTTTTTTACGCAGATAAATCCTCTTTCTTGAGAATCCTGAAGGCCATATCTGTCAGGAATAATACCAACACGGTATTTCATTTGATCATCATATGGAATATCAAATTGTGTTGTAAGAGTGACAGAATTGTTTGGTTCAAGATCTATTAATGATAATTCATCATCTCCATACCCAATAAACACAGCATTGTATTTTGTATTATCAGAATCATAAAGATGAAACTGACCTCCCGTAATTCTTATTGTTTCAGTACTCATATTATGAGCAGTAATCTGAATTTGAAAATAAATTCCATCAGGTGTTTCACTTGTAGCAATACCTTTTATCACCAAGTTTTTTTCAAATTCAAGATATTCACTTTTTTTTTCTAAAATTTCATAATTTGAAACATATTGTATATCAAATTCTACATCGCCAACTTGTATAATTCCTCCTGATTCTGAAGTTACGTCAACAGTCAAATTATCCGTAAATATAAACATTGAAACACTAATTGATCCTATTACTAATCCAAGTATAACTAGCGTTCCAAACCCTACCATCTATGTGTCTTCTCAAGGTGTCAAATTATATGTTATGTCATGATATTATAATTTTGTTGGTGAAAATGACATGAAGGCTGTAGTAGTAAAAAGCAATTCAACGGTAGAAATAAAAAATATAAAAAACTTTGAAGTAGGCCCACATGATATTCTTGTCAAGATGCAAGCCTGTGGTATATGTGGCTCTGATGTAGAAAAGGTATTTGGTAAATATGGTCAGCCATCTATGAGACTTGGACATGAACCTGCTGGTATAATAACTCAAGTAGGTTCCAGTGTATCAGATTTTAACATAGGTGATCGTGTATTTACTCATCACCACGTTGCATGTTATTCAGATGATTGTCATGAATGTAGTCATGGGCATGAAACTATGTGTAAAAAATATTATAAATCAAATCTTGAACCATGCGGTTTAGCAGATGAGTATATTGTAACAGAATGGAACATAACTCACGGTGGTGTTCTAAAACTACCTGATAACATGTCATTTGAGGAAGCAGCAATGATTGAACCGCTTGCATGTTGCATTAGAGCGTGGAATAAATTTAAGCATCAAAATGGGGATTCAGCAGTGATACTAGGGGTTGGACCAACTGGAATTATGCATGCCATGCTTGCCAAGTTTTTCAAGTTCAGCAAAGTGTTTTGTTTAGACCTGAATGATTTTCGTTTAGATTTTGCAAAAAAATTTGAAACTATAACAATACGCTCTGATAATCCTGATGCATTATCGCAAATAAAATCTGAAACAGGTGATCAAGGCGTTGATGTTGTTATTGTGGCTACTGGTAGTTTGAGAGCATTACAAGACGCTATTAATTTTGTTAGAAAAGGTGGCACAATTGTTATGTTTGGTGTACCAAGCAAGGGTGACAAGATCGATCTTGATATGAGTATTATTTACTCAAAAGAGATTACTATTGTCACTACTTATGCTGCATCAGATTTTGACACTAAGGATGCACTGGATAAAATATCAAACAAAAAAATTAACGTTAAACAGTTAGTCACTCACAAATATCAATTAGATGAATGTCAAAAAGCCTTTGAACATGCAAGATCGGGTCAAAATGCAATGAAAATCATCATAAAAAATTAAGAAAGGCTTATGAAAGGTAAATTATTTATTCACAAATCGTAGTAAAAATGGATTGGGGTTTACAAAATCGAATATCTCGAATTATCAAACCAACTGATAATCGTGCACTGATGTTGGCAGTTGATCATGGATATTTTCTTGGTCCAACTGAAAAACTAGAAGTACCGAGAAAAACAATATCACCATTACTAACTCATTGTGATTCATTAATGTTAACAAGAGGTGTACAACGAACATCTGTTAATCCAAAATTTCCAATCCCAATTGTTTTGCGAGTATCAGGTGGTTCTAGTATTATAGGGACTGATTTATCAAATGAAGAGATCACTGTTAGTATTAAAGATGCTATACGGCTTAATGCTTCTGCATTGGCTATGTCTATTTTTGTTGGTTCTAAGTACGAGAAGCAAACAATTGTAAATCTTGGAAAATTAGTTAGCGAAGCCGAAGAATTTGGCATTCCAGTTTTAGCTGTTACAGCTGTAGGCAAAGAAATAGGGCAAAAAGATGCTCGCTATTTATCTCTTGCATGTAGAATTGCTGCTGAACAGGGTGCTCATATTGTAAAAACATACTATTGTGATAATTTTGAGAAGGTTGTAGATTCTTGTCCAGTGCCAATTATTGTTGCTGGTGGTAAAAAAATACCAGAACGTAATGCACTTGAATTAACTTATAATTCGATTAAAGGCGGTGCTGTAGGCGTTGACATGGGCAGAAATATTTGGCAATCTGATAATCCTATATCAATGATTCGAGCAGTTCGATCTATAGTACATGGAAATTCTAATGTTAATGATGCATTTACATTGTATCAGAAACTTTGCAAAGAAAATCCTGTTAAAAATTCACTAAAAAAACAAAAAATTAAAAATATTCAACCTAAAAAAGGAAACAACTTTCAACCTAAAAAAGGAAACAACTTTCAACCTAAAAAAGGAAACAACTTTCAACCTAAAAAAGGAAACAACTTTCAACCTAAAAAAGGAAACAACTTTCAACCTAAAAAAGGAAACAACATTCAACCTAAAAAAGGAAACAACTTTCAACCTAAAAAAGGAAACAACTTTCAACCTAAAAAAGGAAACAACTTTCAACCTAAAAAAGGAAACAACTTTCAACCTAAAAAAGGAAATATATAATTAAATTATTAGTTAATTTTTGATAAATGATAGTGTATTATTTTCCAATTTTCTTTTTTTAATAAAACAAACGTTGCTCGTCCATTAATTATAATACATTCACCTGTAAATGCTTTATTATCTACTAGTATACCATTCTGGATAAACTCACATGTAAGAATAGCAGTGTTTTCCAAGATAGTTACTTTGATATTTTTTAATTCATAATTATAATCTGAAATACTTGCAAATCGTAATTCTTCTAGTGCAATTGTTGTTGAATAATCTTTTAAGCTGTATGGTGGAACATCACTAAAACTAGAAAACATAGAATCATTTAATTGAATATCTCGTAACACAGAAAATTTTTTTGTTTTGCCTACATCAAAAAAGTTTTCAATTACATTGATAACTTCTTTTTCTGTCAAAATATTATTCAACATTGATCAAAAAAGAATGTTTATTAGTGAATCGATTAATTGATAATCATTAATGGAAAAAATCAGTTCAATTAGCATTGTAGATATTTTGTTGCTAGTTGACCTAAAGCTGTAAATTTACAGCCAAATTTTTAACACAATTAAAATTATGGTGTATACTATGAATGAAAAAATGGAAATTATGAATGGCGGTAAAGCGCTTATGAAAGCATTGGAAAAAGAAGGCGTTAAGGAAGTCTTCGGGTTACCGGGAGGTGCAAATTTACCAATGTATGATGAGCTTTACAAAAGCAATATACGTCACATATTAGTCAGACATGAGCAATCATCTGCACATATGGCTGATGGTTTCGGCCGGGTTAGTAGAAAACCAGGTGTTTGTTTTGCAACGTCAGGTCCTGGGGCAACAAATTTGTTAACTGGTATTGCTACCGCACAAGCAGATTCTGCACCAATGGTTGCTGTTACTGGACAAGTTCCAGTAAACATGATTGGTCGTGACGCATTTCAAGAGAGTGATATAATCGGAATGTCTAACCCATCTGTAAAATATGCATTCCAACCAAGAACAGTTGAAGAAATTCCTGAAGTTGTAAAAAAAGGATTTTACATTGCAGAAACCGGTAGACCTGGTCCTGTATTGCTTGATATACCAAAAGATGTTCAGCAAAATGAGGCAGAAGTTACTTTTCCTAATGAAGTTAGAATGCCTGGCTATCATCCATGGACTGATATAGATATGATCAATATTGAAAGAGCTATAGATTTACTTCTTTCTTCAGAAAAACCAATAATTTTAGCTGGAGGTGGAACAATAATTTCTTCTGCATTTGCGGAACTTCAATCTATTGCTGAAATGTTAATGATTCCAGTTGTTACAACATTCAAGGGTAAGGGGTCTTTCCCAGAGAACCATCCACTTTCACTTGGTCCAATTGGAATGCATGGTCATGCTGAAGCAAATAAAATCATGGCTGAGGTAGATTGTGTTTTAGCTATAGGAACAAGGTTTTCGGATCGTTCTGTTGGAACATTTGAGGAGTTTGAAAGAAATTTGAAAATCATTCATTTGGATGTCGATCCAGCAGAAATTGGGAAGAATCAGACAGCACAAGTTGCAGTCGTTGGCGATGTTAAGGCTTCGCTAAGAGTTATGCTTAAACTTCTTGCGAAAAAAGTATTGAAAAAATCTGATGGGAATAAATGGTTAGAACATGTTAATGAGGTTAAAGACTATTGGCGTGAAAATCTAAAATTACATCCTGGCGAAATGTCAGCAGCTAGGATTTTAAGAAAATTGAGAGAAGTACTTCCTAAGGAATCAATCGTTACAACTGAGGTAGGCCAACATCAAATGTGGGCATCATTATTCTTTGACGCAATACATCCTGGCACATTCTTTAGTTCTACTGGTCTTGGCACAATGGGATGGGGTTTCCCGGCAGCTATCGGCGCAAAAGTTGCACGACCAGATGTAGCAGTAGTAGACATTGCTGGTGATGGAAGTTTCAACATGACAGAAAATTCACTTGCAACTTCAGTATTAGAAGATATACCTGTTATTGTATTTGTGCTTAACAATTTTTCATTAGGCATGGTTGCACAATGGCAAAGGACATTCTATGAAAGACGGATGATTGGAATTGATCTAAAAAAATGTCCAGATTACGTTAAATTAGCAGAATCATATGGTGCACAAGGTATAAGAGCTCAATCATTAGATGAGATTGGCAAAGCGGTTAAGACTGGTCTTAACAGTGACGTAGCTACAGTAATTGACATACCAATAGATCCAGAAGAGGATGTTTTACCATTTGTTGCACCTGGGACTTCATTAAAGGATATGATCTT
>Ga0257107_1000203_pt1 | contig 22838 bp, 24 predicted proteins | sample LP_taG_2_FD_190178 | JGI IMG/M metagenome (GOLD analysis project Ga0257107, IMG submission 190178) | Marine microbial communities from Northeast Subartic Pacific Ocean, Canada - LP_J_2011_P26_500m | ecosystem: Environmental > Aquatic > Marine > Oceanic | place: Canada: Northeast Subartic Pacific...
AAAATAGATGGCGGTTTAAACATCAAAGATAGCATCATTTCAGCAAACTGCCACCTACATGGTAATAATAAAGATAAAACTAAGAAAATTTTCTTGCTTGGCGAAGGGACAAAAATTTCATTATAATCTAACATTTCACAAAATTTTGTCTTATTCTATTGTTAGTGCCCATGGAGTCATACATTTTTTTTGTTAAGCCTATTACTGTATACCCATTGGGTTCGTAAAACAATTCAATTATTTTACATTTATTTTTAATATCTAACGAATTAAAATATTTCAATGCTCTTTTTGAAGAAAGAAATTTGTTAATGTCGGAATATGGAATTTTTAATTTTCCTTTTGAATTAATTTTTGTTGTAAATAGCAAACCTTGAGTTTTTGTAGTAATTCCAAAAATTGCATATCCAAATAAACCGGAGTTTTGCATTAAAGTATCAATATCATCAAAATCATATAATTTCTCATTTGTATGCAAATATGCATCAACTATCACTGAATTCTTTTCTAATTCATTTTTATAATCTATATCCCAACCATATTCAAAAGTGTCAAATTTCATTTCTTTAACTAATTTTATACCTTCTTCATAATTTGTTTTATTTTTTAGTAATAATGAAATGATTTTCTTCTTTCTCATTCTTTGATGTGCACCTAATTTTCCATATAGATATAAAAATAAAATTCCATTTTTTTCTAAAACTGATAAAATGTTCTTTAATCCTTTATCTGGATTAGATAAATGATGTAATACGCCCATTGATAATACTACATCAAATTTTTGTTTTGAATCAATTTTTTTTAGTAAGTTTGCTACATGAAATTTAATATTTACTACTTGATTTTTTTTTGCTAATTTTTGAGCAAATTGTATAGATTTTTTCGAAAAATCAAGACCTAAAAAATGCGTTTTTTTGTAATTTAATGCAACATTTACAATTCTATGCCCTGTACCAGTACCAGCATCTAACACATTTTTGTTATCAAAATTGAACTTATTTTCTAAACTAAAAATCTTAAATAAATTTAGTAATTCATTCACATTTTTTGTTTTTGAACTTGGGAATGGATATGGAAATTTCTTATACATATACGATACATTTTTTGATGTTGTATCCATTAACTAAATAATTTTTCATAACTTAATATGTTTTCAAAAATATGCATTCTTAGTAATGTTAAATAGATAAGATCATAAATAGCTTAAAATGACATTTCAAAATAATTTATTACAAATTAATAATACAGACCAAGTCATAAATTCATTAGTAGATTTCATAAAAAAACAAGTTTATGAAAATTTCAAGAAGAAGGGTGTTGTTATTGGATTAAGCGGTGGAATAGATTCATCTGTAGTTGCCGCATTATGTGTTAAAGCTTTAGGTTCAAAAAATGTTTTAGGCATTATGATGCCTGAAAAAGAATCTAATCCACAAAGTATACAATTTGCTCAAAAATTAGCCAAAAAATTAGAAATTTCAACTATGGCAATAGATATTACAAATATTTTAGATTCTTTTGACATTTATAACATAAGAAATTCTGTTAACAAAAAATATTATTCAAATTTTGATAATAATTGTCAGTATAGAATTGTAGTACCACAAGATCTAATTGAAAGAGACGGAATTGGTTTCCCTTATTTAGAAATTAAGGAACGTGATAAAAATATTTTGAAAATTAAATTATCATATAATGATTATCTAGTAATGACTGCTGCAACAACAATAAAACATAGAGCCAGAATGATTAATTTGTATTTTCAGGCAGAAAAAAATAATTTTTTGGTTATGGGTACAACAAATAAAACAGAATTTGTTCAAGGCTATTATGTTAAGTATGGTGATGGTGGAGTGGATGTGGAACCATTAATTGATTTATTTAAAACTCAAATTTTCCAATTAGCTGAACATCTAGGTATACCAGAAGAGATCATCAAGCGTAAACCTTCTCCTGATACATGGAGCCTTGAAGTTTCTGATGAAGAATTTTTTTATAGAATACCATTTCATGTGTTTGATATATTTTGGTATTATCGGGAAAATAATCTAGATGTAAAAACAATTTTAGAAATTTTTAGTTTAACTGACATTCAAGCAAAAAGAATTTTAACTGACCAAGAACGCAAATGGAATTATAGCAAACATTTGAGAAATCTTCCACCTAGTTGGAAATCAAATGCAATTATAAAATCAAAATTATAGATTAGATTGACTGAAAATATACAACCATTAGTAAGTGTAATTGTGCTAAATTTTAATGCAAAGGAATTTCTTGTTAATTGTATTGACTCAATTTTTGATTCAAACTATCAAAATTTTGAGGTGATATTAGTTGATAACGCTTCAAGTGATCAAACATATCAGATTTGTAAAGAAAAGCATCCTAAAATTAATTTAATTATTAATGAAAAAAATCTTGGTTATTGTGGTGGTAATAACATTGGCATAAAGAGTGCCAAAGGTGAATTTATCGTAATTCTGAATCCAGATACTGTTGTTGATCCTAATTGGATTACTGAATTTTTAAAATCATACAAGCAATTTGGTGATGCAATATATCAACCAAAATTCCTTTCAATGGATGATCATAAGATGCTTTTGAGCTCTGGCCAAATGATCAATTTGTTTGGATTTGGATTTTCAAGAGGAAAAGGTACAGTTGAAAAAAAAGAAGACGAAAAAACTCACAAAATTGGTTATGCATCAGGCACATGTTTGTTTACATCATCATCCATAATGAAAAAACTTGATTTTTTTGATAATTTTCTTTTTGCATATCATGACGATCTTGATTTATGTTGGAGAGCCGCAATGATAAAAATTCCATCGTATTATGTTTTAAACTCGATAGTATTTCATCCTAGAGAAGGATATGCTTTCAAATGGAATTCATTGAAATTCTTTCTTATGGAAAGGAATAGAATTTATTGTATGCTTACTCATTATACACGCAAAACAATTTTTAGAATGCTTCCAGCATTAATCTTAGTAGATTTTGGTGTATTTTTTTTCTATCTTAAAAAAGGAATGGGTGGACAGAAAATCAAGGCTACTTTTTCTGTTATTAAAAATCTCAAAAAAATTAATCAAAAATATAATCAGATCCAAAAAACTAGAAAGCTGTCAGATAAAGAAATAATTAAAAATTTTCAAGACGAAATTCAAGTTCCAGGATGGATCTTGAATAAAGAAAATAATAGATTTTTTAACAAGTTTCTAAAAAAATTATCTCAAATGACACGTAAATGTATCTAATAGTTTAATTCACTGACTAATTACTACTGCAATCGCATAATCCTTTTCATGGCTAACTGAAACATAAAATGCATAAGAATTATTAATTTTTAAATTAACAGTCGGTTTCGAATTTTTATGTTTTGTTATGATATCTAAAAAATCAATTGATTCATCCAATGATTTTTTCATTGCTTCTTTGATCGCAAATTTACCAGCAAAATGTGGACCAGGATTTTTAAATTTGAGACAATAATTTATTTCAGATTGTACAAAAATTTTTTTATAAAATTTTTTATTCTTTTGATATGCCTTATCCTCAAATCTTTTAATTTCAACCATGTCTATTCCAACACCAAATTTTTTCTTCATAGTAAAAAACAGTAATAGATTTATTTATTATTCACTTATTTTGTGTATATTTGACTAGTAACAATTTAGAAGATGATATAAAAGCAATATTTTTGGATACATTTCCTGATATGAAAGAGGGTGAATTTGATTTAGATAAAAAACAAGAGGAATACGAAAATTGGGATTCTTTTGCACATTTGAATTTAATCACAATGGCTGAAAGTAAATTCGGAATTAATTTATCAATTGATGATGCAACATCAATTATATCAGCTAGAAATCTACTCGATCGAATTAAATCACATATATGAAACTCATAACTGATTTTTTAGAAAATTCATCTAGAAAATTTCCAAACAAAACAGCATTAATCTTTAAGGCAGACAAATATACGTATGCTGAATTACAAACGAGAGTTCAAAATTTTTCTTCGTTTGTAAATAAATTTCAAAAAAATTCTGTCATAAGTATTTTTTTCGATAATTCACCTGAATTTATTATCGCCTATCTTGGCATATTAAAATCGGCTTGTATTGCACATATCATTCCCTCAAATATATCACAAACTAATCTCAACGAACAAGTATTTTCAGCAAAACCAAAATCCATTATTTCGTCAAAAGAATTCTTTCCTATGATTTCTAAAATAGAAGATTCAAAAATTGAAAAAATAAGATTTCATGAAATCAAATCTAGATTATATGAAGAAAGAAAAGCTAACATGTCAGATTATGCTTATTTGATATATACTTCTGGTACAACAACTAAACCAAAAGGTGTTCCAATAACACATAGTAATTCTATTTTTACAACAAACAATATCGTAAATATTTTGAAATATGAGAATTCTGACATTGATGTTATTCCTTTACCACTATCTCATTCATTTGGATTGGGATGTCTTCATGCATCTTTCTATGTTGGTAGTACTCTTATTTTACACAAGAATCTTATGAACATATCCGAAATTTTTGCATCCATAAAAGATAATTCTGCAACCACTTTTGCTGCAGTTCCATCATCATTGACTAAGTTAGTGAAAGATGAATCAGCTCGTACCAAAGATATTTTTAAAGACTTGAGATTGATTGTTACTAACAGTACTAGTATACCAAACACTACTGTAAAAGAATTTAAAAAAATTCTACGACATGGTACTATCGCAACATATTATGGTCTTACAGAAGCATCTCGTTCAACATTCATGCTCTTTGATGATGAAAAAAAATTTGATTCAGTAGGAAGAACGCCTGCTCAAATTGAAATTAAAATAAATAATGAGAAAGATTTGGAAAAAGGCGAAATTTGGATTAAAGGACTAAACGTAATTAAAAATTATTGGAATGATTTAGCTGCAGATCAGAATTTTGTTAATGGATGGTTAAAAACTGGAGATTTAGGTAGGTTGGATAAAGATGGATATTTGTATATTCTTGGGCGAATGGATGATATAATCAATGTCGCAGGGGAGAAAGTACTTCCACAAGAAGTGGAGAGAGTAGTGAAAGTTTTATCGGATATAGAAGAAGCTGTAGCAATACCTATGAAACATGAATCATTTGGAAATACACTAAAACTTTTTGTAAAAACAACTGACAAATCAAAAATTACTAAAACCGAAATCTTATCTTTTTGTATTAGAAATTTAGAAAGATACAAAGTACCATCAGCGATTGAATTTGTTGAGGATTTTCCTAAAACACAATATGGAAAGATTAAACGATTCATGTTAAAATAGTCAGAATGCGTTAGTAACTATGGAAAGACAAGAAGATTATTTTTCGCAGAATGAAAAAGAACTGATGGAATATTTTGGTTATTCCGGTAGTTTTGGTCTTCTGAAGTTACGATTAAAATTTCTCAGAACATGGTTACTTCATAAAACTGCTTATTCCTCAGCAAATTCTTCTTGGGTTGTAAAAATGCAGCGTGCAAGAGGTGTCAAAATTGGAAATAATTGTCATATTGCACCTTACGTATTGATTGATTTAGTATATCCAAAAATGATAGACATAGGAAATAATGTTACAATTGGTTCTAACACTATGATCTTTGCTCACATAAATCCAACTACTAATCCATCTTTAAAGAAACATGGATATCCTAGAACAGTAAAATCTGTAAAAATAAATGATGGTACGATAATTAGCCCAGGCTCTATAATTACTGCGGGAACAGTTATTGGTAAAAATTGTATAATTGGTGCTGGCAGTGTTGTTAGTACTGAGATTCCTGACAATTCTGTTGTTTTGGGGAATCCTGCTCGTGTAATAAAAAAGATTGATCTGTAAAATGAATCTTTTAGGAATTGATTTTGAAGATTGGTATCATCCGCAATTAGTCCAGAAATATGTTAAAAATGAAAAACATGAACCAAGAATGTTCAAAGGAATTGATAAAATTCTTGAGATGCTTAGAAGAAATGATACTTTGGCAACATTTTTTGTTGTGGGGGAGTTACTTGAAACTAATCCTGAAATTTTTGATAAAATAACGGAAAATGAACATGAGATTGCCTTTCACACAATGTACCATACTAGAATAGATTCACCAAATTTTAAAGAAAATTTCCGTAATGAAATAGAAAAATTTTCCAAGTTAACAAACAAAAAATCAAAGGGATTTCGGGCCCCTACATTTTCATTGAATGAGACAAGTTCGTGGATTATTGATTTGTTATCCGAGTATGATTATATTTATGACAGTAGTATAGTTCCAGCCAAAACTGATTTGTATGGAACTCCAAATGCTGAGATTAAACCATATAGAATTTCAAGTGATTCACTAGAAAATGATACTATTGATGGTAAGTTAATCGAATTTCCGTTGTTGGCCACAAAATTTCTAGGGAAAAAGGTTCCTGCCGGTGGAGGTTTCTATCTAAGAACATTACCGATGAGAGTTATCAAAAATGCAATAAGACAATATGAGAAACAGGAAATTCCTGCTACATTTTATATCCATTCCTGGGAATTAACGCCTGAGTTTATGCCAAAACTTCCTCTATCAACAAAAGACAAATTCATAACATATCATAATTTACAAAAGGCATTTACCAAAACGAATCAATTGATTCAAGAATTTGAATTCACCTCATTTGAAAAATTTTTGGAAAATAATTCAATCTCTTAAAAAAATGTATTCTAGTTTATTAATTACAGAAAAGGTGTTTGGTTAATTTGAAATCAAATTATTTCCAGAAACTTGTTGCTCTAAATAAATCTAGAAAAATTTTTAAAAATTGGAATATTTGTGCTAAATTGTATCTTAACCAAATAAAGGATAGGTTTGCAATATTAGAAACTAGAACTAATAAAAAAATCAAGGTTAGAACTGATACAACAGATTTTATGGCTTTAGCAAATGTTTGGTTGTTGGAAGATTATAAAATAAAAAAATTTGAAATTCGTTCTAATGATGTTATAGTTGATATTGGTGCACATATTGGTATTTTTACAATTTATGCTTCTCAATTTTGTAACAACGGAAAAATATATTCATTTGAACCTGTCAAAGAAAATTATGATTTATTATTAAACAACATTGAATTGAATAGTTTAGAACAAGTAAAACCGTTTAATTTAGCGGTATCAAATACGAATAATGATGTTACAATATACATAAATGATGATAAAGCGGCGCATAGTGTTTTTCCATCATCAAAATCAAGCGTTAATGTTAAATCAATTACGCTACAAAATATTTTCGAAGAAAATAATATCAGTCATTGTAATTTTTTAAAACTGGATTGTGAAGGAGCAGAATATGAAATTTTGTGTAATCTACCTACCAAATATTTTAAAAAAATTGATAAAATTGTTATGGAATGTCATTTTGTAGACAAAAAACCCGAGTTAATTGATGGACTAAAACAAATATTAGCCAAACAAGGATTTCAAGTGGTAACAAAAGTAATATCGAATGAACTTGTGTTACTCTATGCGATAAAAGATGGTATAATTTTATGCTAAAAATTAAAAGCAAACAACGCTAACAAACAGAGGATATTAAATTATGTCATTAACGCAATTAAGTTCGATTAACCAAAAGCAAACTATATTCATAATTTTATTAATTGCAATAACTGGTTTACTGGTAAGATTATTCTTTTATCCATATAATATTCCTGTCTCTGGTGATGCGATAGACTATTTTCCATATTCGATTGCACTAGCACGCGGTGATATTTTTCCTGATGGGTATTTAATTAATAAATTTGGATGGTCTGTTTTCCTCTCACCTTTCTTTGCTATTTCTGGTGCTACTGAAATGATTGATTTTATGAATATACAAAGAATGTTAAGTGTGATAGTATCAGTTGCTACAATTATTCCTTTATATTATTTCATCAAAAATTTTTTCAGAAAAGAAGTCGCTATAATTGCAGTATCATTATTTATTTTTAGCCCGAAAATTATAGAAAATTCATTATTAGGTATTTCAGATCCGCTTTTCATTTTTCTTATTAGTTGTTCAATAATGTTTGTATTTATTAGGGATTCAAAATATTATTACCTTTCGTATATTTCTGCAAGTTTTGCGTTCCTTGTTAGACCAGAAGGCATATTGATATTAATTCCGTTAATTTTGTTTTTTTTCATAAAGAAGAATTTCAGTGTTAAGATGATAACCAAGTTAGTAGCGGGTGTAATTTCATTTTCATTAATTGTATTATTATCTAATTTTTTACTAGTAGGTGATATGGACAATGTTTCTCTTTTTGACACGGTAATTTTTGCAACTGAATTTTCAGAACAGAATATTGTGATTGAAAATAAAGATGGAACCAGCGAAATTGGAACTATAACTAGTGATAAAATGGAATTTCTTAAAAATGCCATTTTAAAATATTCTATGTATTCCGGTTGGATTTTATTGCCTAATTTAGTTTTTTTTGTATTATTATCTATAGTTATTGTAAGGAAAAAAATCTCTACGAATAAAATTATTATTATTATGTTTTTTGCTGTGTTATCGTTAACTAGTTTATTTGCATTTGGAAAAGGAATTCAGGAAACAAGATATTTGTTTGTTTTAATTCCAATATATGCACTTTTTTCTGGATATAGTATAGATTATCTATATCGTAAGTTTAGAAAAAAAGCTTTTCTGTTAATCATTTTCATAGTTATCTCATCATGCTATTTTACAGATTTTACAGTTAAGGATGTTACAGAAGAAAAAAAATTTTATGAAGATGCAAAAATTTTAGTTCAATTTGCTGATGGTATTAATAGTTATGAGGGTGGTGGAACATATGTTAAACCCGCAGAAATTTATCATATATGGCCTGATTTGTTACCATATGGAGAAAATAGAAAAATTGCGTCAGATATAAGCAAATTTTCAACTGATGGATACACGGATCTTAAACAATTTATTTTTGATAATCATGATCAGGGTTTAACACACATAGTTGTGTATCAAAGAAATACCGGTGATTTAGTCGATGAAATTTTTAATAATGAAAGTAAATTCCCGTATTTAGAAAAAATCTATGATTCAGAAAGTGTTACTGATTCGATTAGAGTTAAAATTTTTCATATTAATTATGATGAATTCAAAAAAATATTATAATTATTTAATTTTCTTTTTAATTTCATCTATAACTAAATTTTGCTGTTTTCGTGTAATACTAGGGAAAATAGGTAAAGATAATATTTCTTGATAGAGTCTTTTTGAATTTCTTAATGATGATGTAGTTTTACAAGTCTTTTTGTAGAGATTGAATAAATGTAGAGGTTTGTAATGAACAGATGTTCTAATTCCATTTGATAGAAGGCTATGAAAAAGTGAATTTCTTGAGATTGCAAAATTATCAAGAATTTTAATTACATATAGATGCCAGCTGTCATTAGATGATGATTTTTGAGATGGTAATGATATTCCTTTGATGTCTTGAAGTTTTGAATGATAGTATTTTGCTGCTAATCTCCGCTGTTTGTTCATATTTTCTAATCTCTTTAGTTGATTATTTCCTAATGCGGATCTAATTTCATCTAGTCTAAAATTAAAGCCCAATTCTTCAATGTCAAATTCCCATGGTAGGCCTTTCGTGAATCTGTCTTTAAGAGATTTATCTATTCCATGATTCCTACTCTTACGAAGAAATTCAGAAATTTTTTTTGCCTTAGATGTAATCATTCCTCCTTCAAACGTTGTGAGATTTTTAGTAGGATAGAAACTAAAACAGCCTGTATCACCAAACGTTCCAACATGTTTTTTTTCATACAATGTACCTATCGCATGAGCACAATCTTCAACAATTTTCAAATCATATTTTTTTGCAATTTTCATGATTTGTTTCATATCACAAGATTTGCCAGCAAAATGCACTGGAATTATTGCCTTAGTCTTTTTTGTAATATTTTCCTCAATTGAATCAATTGAGATGTTAAGATCTTCATAATTTACATCAGAGAGAACTGGTGTTGCATTACAAGAAAGAACGGCGTTAGCGGTAGCAACAAATGTTATATCTGGAATTATAACTTCATCGTTTTTTGAAATATCTAATGCTTTCAGAGATAGCATTAATCCAGCAGTAGCATTTGAAACTCCAGTTGAAAATTTGGATCTTGTATAATTTTGAAAATTTTTTTCAAATTCACGTAGATTTGGCCCATCTGTCAGAAGATTTGAAGATAATGCCTTTAGAATTTGATTTTTATCGTTAGAGTTTATGGTTGGAACTACAAATGGAACCTTGATTTTTTTGTCATTGAATGCGTCAGTTTTTTTATTCATATTTTTTTTTATCGATTTAAGTTTTAATCGTTTCTAATGTTTAGATAGTATTTTTTCATAAATGTTTAATGTGTTACTTGCCATTTTAACCGAATTACATTCGTCGATGATCATTTTGTGTCCAGCCAAACCAAAGGAAATTAATTTTTCTTTGTTGTTTAATAATTCTAATATACATTTCGCTAATTGCTTAGAATTTTCAGATTCTATAAGAATACCATGATAATCATTTTTTATTGTAGATGGTATGCCGTGGGTATTAGTACTGATAACAGATTTTTTGAATGCAAACCCCTCTAAGGGAGTTAATGGTGATAATTCCCACCTAGAAGGCAAAACCAAGAATTCGCTTTCAGCATACCCACCAAGCACGTCTTCCCTACTTGGATTTTTAATAATTAGGATGTGGTTTTCAAGATCAAACTCGTTAATTATTTTATACATTTGTTTTTGGTATCCGAAATCAACTCCCATAATTACAAGTTTGATGTTTGATAATTTGTTATCATCTTTGAGAATTTTAATTGCTTTCAATAGGATGTCTATTCCTTTAATGTAACTGAATCTTCCAACAAACAAAATATAGGGTGTATTAAGTTCATATTTTTTCTTGAAATTCTTGGTTTTATTATTCAGAATGTCTAAATTAATTCCATTCCTAACAATTTCAATTTTTGATGGTGACGTAAATTCTAAAAAAATTTTTTTTTCATATTCATTGGCTACAATAATTTTTGTTGATTGATTAATTATGAATTTGATAAAAGGAGATTGCAATTTTATAAAAAAATTTTTGAACAAACTGCCTGATTTTAATTCTGGATGAGTTGTCAAACCTCCCTGATCCGCTATTACAAGTGGAATTTTTTTTTGTTTAGAAACTAGTGCTGCGATAAATGATTGAAAACTTCTAATTCCTATTGTGTGTATGATATCAGGTGAATCCCCAAGAAGCTGAAAATATATTCCAGGATTTATAAAAAATAAACTGTATCTTAGCCAAGTATGTGAACGTTTGATTGTAAAATCTTCTATTGATTCTTCCCTAGGTAATTTTTTGTTAAAGGTGGTAGCATTGTTGGCAAAATCTAAATCTGTAGTGTATATAACAACATCATGTGATAATTTTGCAGTTTCTCTAGCAATATCAAGAGCTAGAAATAATATTCCGCCAAATTGTGTCGCAGGCAGTGATGCAGGACAAACCAAACCAATCTTCATAATAATTGAATTTTTCATAAAACTATTTAGTCTTCACTCAGTTTTTATCAGATATTAGATCAATAATTTTTGTAATCAATTCAGAAATCGATAATGTGTGGTATTAATCTAATAATTATGATTTAAAATTAAAATTTTCAAGACTCGTTTAATTGTGTAAATGAACTTTTAACCCACTGGTTTTGAGTGTTTTTATTGAGAATTTTAATTACGGGTGGATTGGGCTTTGTCGGTAGTCATCTGATTGATTCATTAGTAAAAAAGCATCATAAAATTAGAATTATAACAAAAAGTCTATCAAAAATTAATAACATAAAAAAATCCAAAAAACAAGTTCAAATAGAAAAAATAAACATCATAAATTTCAATAAACTAGGTAAAAGTATAGAACAATTTAGACCGGATGTAATTATTCATTTGGCAGGTAATACCTCACATTCAAAATCATTCGAAAATCCAATTATGGATGTTGAATCAAATTGTAAATCTACTTTATTTATACTAGAAAAAATTAGAGAGTTGCCATATCCTTGTAAATTCATTTTAGGTAGTACATTTATCGTAGTTGGTAGACCAAAAAAACTTCCGATAAATGAAAAAACTCCATGTAATCCAACAACAATTTATGGTACTAATCGTTTAGCAAGTGAATATTTTTGTAAAATATATAATCAAGTTTATGGATTAGATACAAGAATATTTAGGATAACTAATTCATATGGTCCTCGTGAGCAAATTGTTTCAAATAAAAACGCAATAAATTTTTTAATTTATAATGCATATAAGAATAAAAAAATTACAATTTATAATAACGGAAAATTTTTTAGAGATTTTATTTTCATTGACGATGTAATTTCTGGCATTAATAAGATCTTAACTAAGGGAAAAGCGGGTGAATTGTATTGGATTTCTTCTGGAAAAAAGACATGGTTCAATAAATTTGCAAATCTTTTGAAGGACTGTACCGGCTGTGAAATAATATATCCCAAGACACCGGATTATACAAAAAAAGTTGATGTTGGAAATTTTGTTGTTAATAATTCAAAATTGAGAAAGTTAGGGTGGTCACCAAAAATTTCTACGGACATTGGAGTTAAAAAAACATTAAAATTTTTTCATCTATAAAAAAAAATATATTGAATAAATTTATTGATTTAGATGAGTGAATTGAGACCAAATATTATTTTCGTTTTACTTGATGGATCAAGAGTTGATAGATTAAAAATTTCTGCAGAGTTTAATGAACTGATCAAAGATGGAACATTATTAGATAATGTAACTTCTGCAATGCCTTACACTTTTGGTGCTATTAATGTAATATTAACAGGTCAATATGGAAAAGAAAATGGAGTTGATGGTTATTACAAAGTAGCGGGATTAAAAAATAATATTTTATTTCTGCCAGAAGTATTACAGCAAAATGGCTATTTTACATCCAGAGGGTTACTCAATGATAAAATTCTTTCACCAAGAGGATTTGATATTAGGAAAGAATTTAATGAATATGAAGAAGATCTAAACACAAAACACCCAGAACTAATCAAAGAGACATATAAGAAAGCCAAAGGGAAGCCGTTTTTCACATTTCTTCAATTTTCACGGATACACACGGTTACAGTAACGGACGTTCTTAAAAAATTTGAATGGGATGATAAAAAATTTTATAATAACAAAAAAAATAATCTGAAGACTTATGATAAGGTTTTCAGAGAAGCCGGTATTTATGCCAAAAAAATTAGAAATATTGTTGATGAATTAGGTATTTCAGACAATACAATCTTGATATTCTTTACAGATCATGGAACAGGAATTGGAGAGAGATTCGGTGAAAGAAATTATGGTTCATTTACATATGAAGAAACAATCAGAACGTTTTATCATTTTATTGGACCAAAAATAAAAAAAAATAGCAAATCAGAGTCATTGTTATCTAGTGTGGATATTTTTCCAACAATCTTAGATTTATGTAGAATATCAGTAAAAGAAAAGCAACCTGGAACAAGTTTTGCAGAGTTTTTAACTAGTGCTACTAAATTAGAAAATAATAAATTTACATTTTCAGAAACAGGTGCCCTACATGGTCCATACCCGTCTCCTGAAATATCAAATGTGTTTTGCATAAAATCGTCAAGATACAAATTGATTTTTTTGAAAGATGCGGATGAATGGAGGTTATTTGATTTAATAAATGACCCAAAAGAAGTCAAAAATATCTCGGGAAATGAACTGCCTGTAGAAAATGAATTACGGAAAAAATTATTCCAGTGGATTAATCGTTAGTAATGCATCTTAAAATTGCTATATGTTTTAGCACAGGATGTATTATGTGATATGTTTCACCATCGAGTGGGTTTTGTTTAATTGGTTCAGTAAACGGCATGGTTTTATTTTTTAATAATTCTATGAGTGTTTCGGCTCTAATGTAAGGATCAAAAACATCATCCAGATATTTATGGTTAGGTTTCTGAAATTTTTTCTGGAGAAGAACGGGCCCTGTATCTAAATTTTTATCCATAATAAAGGCGGTAACTCCTGCATAATTTGCATTTAATATACTGTAATAGAAACATGAACTGCCTCGATAATATGGCGTTATACCTGAATGAAGATGAATGAATTTAACACCAGACGATAAGATGTCATGTTTAAGAATACCACCGCCTGTAAAAATAAAAAATTCGGTATCAAGTGATTGTAAATATTTGGTTAGAATTGGATTGTTTATGTCAACAAACGAGAATTCTTTAAAATCAAGATTATTTTTTAAGAGAGTATTCATCACAGATTGCGATATATCAAAACCATGGTTTTTTGAAAGTTTGATAATGTCTTCAGAATATTTTTTTTCTGTTCTATTATCATTCATGAAGATTATATGTTCAAAATGAATCTGATGATGCAGTATTTTTTGAATGTATGCTTTTGAACGTACGTCAGGGGTAAGAATTATTCCAGTTGCCATTTTTTTCACAAAGTTTTTCTAATTAAATCGCGTATATATTCAAGTTCAAGATTAATTATATAATAGATTAATGATAAATTATTTACATCGTTAATGGAATCGATTTGGGAACAAATTGTATCATTTAATTTTAAAAGTGTATTCAAGAATTTTGGATTACTATTATCTTGAAATTTTTTTGCGCATATGGCAGCAAGTAAAATATAATTTGTTAATATTTTAAAATCTGTAGAGTTCTCTTTTAATTCATGATCATACTCTGAGAAGATTCTTTTTTTAATTTCAAATTTTTTGAGCAATGCCATAATAAATTTAGTTTCTTGTTGGGTTTCTTTTTGATGCTGTAATCTTAGTAATATAGATGATAGTTGGTTACTCGTAACAAATATTTTTTGATCGCTTTTGATATCAATTAAAAATTGTTTTTGAAGAAGTTCAAGTGTGTGAGATAAAGAATTTACTGTTTGATTGTTATTGATTTTATCTAATATCTTCTGCCGATTTTTCTCATAACTAGAAAGGAATTCTCTTCCTTCAAACGGAGTCATTTGATATTTCTGTGGAAATTCAAGCAGATCAGTATTAGCATAACTATATTCCAATTTTTGTCATTGTGAGTTAAACATATTATAATATAATATATACTCGTGAATTATCAAATGAAATTAGAAGAATTACATTCAAAATTAAAAGCACATTTAAAAGATCAAAATGAGAAATGGGAGCATTTCATATATTCAAAGCAAGACGGTTTTTACCAAGGATTAGATGAAATAAATATCAAAGGTTCAAGATCTTCAGAAAAACGTTTCAAAGAATATAATCTTACAAAATATTTGTCAAAAAATAAAACAGCGTTAGATATTGGATCTAATTGTGGGTTTTTTTCCATTTTTATATCAAAATATGTTCAACATATTACTGGTGTTGAGATAAATCCATATTTAGTTGCAATCGCAAATGATACAAAACAATATCTTGGAATTGTTAATACTACGTTTATTTCTTCAACGTTTGAAGATTTTAAAGCCAATGATAAGTTTGACATCATTTTTTCGCTTGCTAACGATTCAACAATTGATGACAATACTAAATTCAATTTTAAAGAATATATTAACAAAATTAAAAATTTGTTAAATAATGATGGTATATTAATTTTTGAGAGTCAAGCAGTGGATTCAATGATTCCAGAACAATTTGAGCAAAAATTTAATTTTTTGAAATTAAATTTTGATGTACTAGAAAAAAGAAAGATTTCATCGGAATATCCACTAAATGTTCCAATGAGAGATTTTTTAATATTAAAAAACTAGACGTAGCCTAAATCCTTTAGAAGTTTTTTTGCATTTTGAATTTCAGCGTCAGATAAATTTTGTGCTGTTTTGAAGGAAAAATCTTTATTGTTATGAATTTTCTTTAATTCTAATTCCATTTGTTCAACAATATCAGGATTATTTTGATAAATATTGTGTTCTTCTAAAGGATCACTAACTAAATCATATAAATGAACATTTTTGTTCTCAGATAATCTATCTCTAAAATATTTGTGCTGTTTTGTTCTTAAACCAATTGTATTACCATATTCTGCTTCAAACTCATTAGATGTGCTATCGATCATCAAAACACGTGGCTCAGTTTTTGTATTAGTAAGTAATGGTACCAAGCTTTTTCCGCGATGATTTATCCTAGTAGGTATTTTTATTAAATCAAGAATTGTTGGGAATAGATCTATAGAACTTGATTGCTCTGAAATAATTTTACCAGAAGGTATGTCAGGACCTAACAAAATAAGAGCCGGTCTAAAATTTTCATCAAAACAATCACATGGATACAAAATGGATTTTTTTAATAGACGTTTTTGATATGTGGATAAATCAAGATTTTTAACTAAATCAAGCCTGGGTTCTAATTTTTTTTTTACTTTAGCATCTCTACGTTTTGTGTATATGTTTGCTAGTTTTTTGCGTAACGGAGTGAGTTTTTTTGGAAATTTAGTGGCAATTTTGTGTGCAGAATTAAAACTAAATCCCGGTTCAAATTTACGTAATCTATCATTTTCTAGATTAAATTTTAACATTTTATTTGTAAAATCAGCAAAAGTTGAACCATGATCTGATGTGATAACACATATGGTGTTTTTCAAATTTATGCATTGAAATATTTTTCCTAACCAAGGATCCAATGCTGATAGCATTTTAGCGTATTGATTTATTCCTGTGTAGTTCTCTTCAGATTTTTTAGAATTATCTTTTAAATTGAATAATGCGTTTCCATGTAAATCTACTAAATGAACAAAAAGGAACCAAGGAGATTTTACATTTTGTTTTAATGTTTTTATGATTTTATTACCAAGATTTTCATCATATAGTGTTGCAAATGAATTAAAAAATTCGACATTTTCAAATAATTTCGAAATGTTTGTGTGTTTTAGTGCTTCAGGAATTATTGCATAGGTGTTATAACCAGATTTTATTAAATCGTCAGAAAAAATAGGTAAGTTTTGATTCAAATTGTAAAGATTGTTATCAATAGTTGTACACTCAAATGGGTATAACCCAGTAAATATACTAGATAACGACGGCACAGTAATTGGTGCAGTGCTAATAGTTTGGTTAAAAAATGTTCCACTTTGTATAAGTTTATCAAGATTGGGAGTGGATGATGAATTTAATTTCCCAATACATTTATCCTGCCTTAACGAATCAATAACTAGAAAAAATATATTTGATTTCATTTTCATGATGAAGTACTTTGAAGCATTAATTCGTTAGAATTCTCAAGAATTTTATCTTTTATGTATATGTAATCCAAAATCATTTCAAACATACAATAAAAAATTATTTTATATAGTCAGAAATGCGTTTTTCTTCATCACTGAACATTACACCAATAGTTCGTAATAATATGATTTTATTAGAATTGCAGTAATCTGAAAGTTTTTGTATATAATTTTGAAAACTATCAATTGATTCATTATTTTTGATTATTTTAGAAAATAGATCATCATGATCTAACATGAGTATTTTTTCATCAGTAGGAATTGCATTTACAATTTCCGAGACATTTTGAATTGCTATAGGACTTTCAATTTTTGGTACTAAAATAATATTTGGAGGTATTTTTTGGATGTAATCTTCTAAATCATTAGCTGATTCAACGTTTGATATTGCAAAATATTTGATTTGATTGTAGGAAGATATTACAGATATTAAATCGTTTAATGTGTATTTGTTATTAGGAGGTTTTATTCTTTTTATTGGTAGATCTATGAAAATTGAATTATTTTTATGTCCTTCAAGAATATTTCTTAATTGTTTTACACTACTACACCAGGCTAAATTAATTCGTAAAATAGTATTATCAGGAACTTCAATTCCATAATTTATAATATTTTGAGATATGATTCTCAACATTAAGATGCATTTTTTCAGATAAATAAGTCCTAGTAATCTTTTGTATTTAGAAAATACCTTTCAATAATATGAACCAACATTTTGATTGGGATAAATAATTCTCAATTATGTTCCAAGAGAGAAGCTTGATCTACATTACCCTGTTGCTTATGATTTTTAGTATACCATTCAATGGTCTTTTTTAATCCTTCTTGTAATGAAAATCTAGGTTCCCAACCAAGTAATTCTTTTGCTAATGAATTATCCAAAGCTCTAGAAACTGCACCTGTAGGTTTTGATGTATCAAACGATATTTTTTTTGGAGTCCATCCCAAAATCTTAAAAACCATTTGAGCTACATCTGTCATTTTATAACGAACTCCTGTTCCCAAATTAATGGGCGTCATATCTGAAATTTTTTCTGCACAAAGCATCGTTCCATCAACAATGTCTTCAACATATGTGAAATCTCTTTCTTGTTGTCCATTGCCCCATATCTCATATGGATCCATCTTTTCAACAGCCTTATAGATAAATGCTATTATAGCATGTGTTTCGTTTTCCCGTGGACCATAAGCAGTTACAAATCTCACAGGACAGCCCTTTAATCCAAATTGTTTTTTAAATGCATTCATTTGAACTTCACTCATTAATTTAGCCCAGCCATATTCTATATCAGCACTAAGATAACTGTCCAAATTACTGGTATTGGAATCAGTCTCTTTTAATTTATAATCTGAACCAATATCCTTTTGCAAGTCAGTAGGATACACGCATGCACTGCTTGAAAAAATAACTTTTTCAACATTTGTGTCAGAGCATGCTTCAAACACATGATGATCAACCGCAAAGCTTGAACAGACATCTGCAGGATGACTTGAAATGTATCCCCTGCCACCGTGATCTGCCGCTAGATGGAAAACAATTTCATTGTCTTTAAAGATATTTCTAGCTTCAGATTTGGAATTGTATTCTAAATCAGTTTTTATGAATTTAATCTTGTCTTTTGATTGTTCCAAGTTATCCATTTTTCCAGTGCTAAGATCGTCTGCAACACTGACATGGGCACCAAGAGAAACAAGCCTGTCAACTAAATGACTTCCAATAAAACTTGCTCCGCCTGTTACTAAGACGTTTGTATCATTCCAAAAATTCTCTGAAAATTGTGTCATTGATTACAGATGCTAGGGTATGATTTTAAAAACTGTTCTGCCCATTCGTAAGTAATTTTCAAGCCATTTTCTAATCCTACCTTAGGTTTCCAACCTAGAACATCCTCCGCTAAACTACAATCTGCAGCTCTGCCTAAATCTCCAGTTGGTTTCGATAAATCATACTTCTTTTCAATATCCTTTCCAGAAATTTCAATAACTTTATCTGCTATTTCATTGATAGTTGTCTTTTTTGCATTACCAATCTGAATAGGTCCTTTATTGATACCTTTTTCCATTGAAAGTATCAATGCATCAATAATATCACTAACATAGATAAAAGCACGGCTCTGTTCTCCATTTCCCCATATTATGAAATCCTCTTTCGGATATTGTATTGCTTTTCTAATAGTTGCTGGTATTACCTGTGATTTTTGAGGAGAGAGATCACTATGTGGACCATATACGTTATGTAATCTAAGAATTGAAGCGTCTAACATACCTGTTTTACTATACAATTCACATTCATATTCACCCATCAATTTTCCCCAACCGTAAGAAGATTCTGGATGAGCTGGATACATATCCTCTTCTTTGAAAAGAGGATGATCAGGGTTATTTTGTTTTTCCAAAGGATATGCACAAGCAGCCCCAACGTAAGCGAATTTTTCTGACTTTGCTTTATGGGCAGCTTCAAACATGTTTGAATTAATGAGAATATTACTCCTGTAAACAAATGCCTCATTTCCAAAAACAAAATCAATTCCAGCAACTACATCTGCTAAATGGAAAATTGTATCCATTCCACTTACAACTTTTTCACAATTTTTCATTTCACGTAGATCAACTTCAAGAAATTGTTTTTCAAAATCTATTATTGGTTTGTTATTTTCATCGAAAAGATATTCTTTTTTTCCCCTCCACAAATTATCTGCAATTCTTACATTTGCTCCTAATTTTACTAATTCTGCTGTCAGATGGGAACCAATATGACCTGCCCCACCAGTAACCAAAACATTACGCCCTGACCAATTCATAAATCAAAAATTATGATATATGTTATAAGTCTATTAGAAAAAAATGTAGTAAGACTATTAATTTATTATAATCACAAAAAATTACTTTGATAAAATTACATTTAGGCTGCGGAAATGTATTATTGCCAGGATGGACTAATGTAGATTTAGATGATATTCCTGAAATTGATCTACAAGATGATGTTAGAACCCTAACAAAAATTGAAGATAATTCATGTGATATTATTTACGCCTCTCATGTTTTGGAACATTTTGGGAGAAAGGAATTTGAATCTATTTTAAAAGTATGGAATAAAAAATTAAAAATAAATGGAATTCTTCGACTGGCAGTTCCTGATTTTGAAAAGGCGATAGGATGGTACAATGATACAAAAAAAATTGAAGATATTATAGGATTAATCAGTGGTGGCCAAAAGACAGAATTTGATTATCATAAAATGATTTATGATAGGAAATTTCTGACTAAAGTTCTCAAAATTTGTGGATTTGATGACGTTAAGGAGTGGGAGTGGAGACAAACTGAACATGGGAAATTTGATGATTACAGTCAATCATATTTGCCACATATGGACAAAGAAAATGGAATGTTAATGAGTTTAAATTTACAGGCAGTAAAAATACAAAATCCTGAAAAAGATAATCTTAATCCTGGACAATCTCCGTGGGTAAAAAAATAATTTTTTTCAAGTAACTTCTTTCATCAATTCTACCAATGAATTAACAGCCTGATCATTTGTCAGATTATTCATAGTATATTCTCGTCCTGCATTTGCAATTTCCTCCCATTTTGGATTATTTAGATCACTCATATATTGCTGAAACTTTTCTTTGTAATTTTTTTCATTGATAAAAATAGATGTTTCATTATCTTTATACCCCAAAAAGTACCCATCATTTTTTTTAGTTATTTCCATAAAAGTTAAACAACCAGCCGCGGCATTTTCCCAATATTTTAATGTTGGATAAAATGTTGTTGCGGCAATAATTGCACGATATTTACTAGTATATGTTGGATAATCTTCAGTGAGATATTTTTTTCCTTTCATTCCACTATATTCTACATAATCAAGTTCTTTACAGAGAGTTCTTAGTTTATAATGATACCAACCTGATCTTCCTGGATTTAAAATATAATTTGCAGCCCTATTTTTCAGATCAGTTCGACCCATTGCGCCTGTGATAAGAATTCTATCTTTAATTCTAGTTTTAAATGGTGGAACGTTTTGATACAATTCTGGCTCCAAGCCAAAAATTATTATTTTTTGCTTGATATTCTTTGGATAATATTTGTAAATAAAACTATCCGGAATACTGCTAAATAAATAATCAATTTTATTTTCTTCACAAAACTCAATTTGATTATATTTTTTAGCGTCATATGGATCTCCAGTTCTAGAAATTACAGGTATATTGGAATTTTTAATACCAATTAGAACATCTGGACTTCCATCTGTACTATTATTTGGTAACAAAATAACATCACACTTTCCTTTTATTTTGGAAACATCAAATTTTTTTTCACAGGGATAATAAGAAATTTCTAGTTGGATATTTCTCTTTAAAGCTTTAAAGAAAAAATCGTAACTAGTTTGATCAAAATGATCTGGTTGAAAATAATTATAAGATTTTTTATAAACAAGAGATACCCTGATTTTCTTATCTTGCACAAAAATTTTCGATTATTGCAGTATAAAGTGCGTTCTCCAAAAATAATCTCTGTATATATATAAAAGGAAAAATGCGATACTTTCTATGAGAATAATCTCACAAAATGTCACTAATTTTGGAATCGAAGTTTCAAAAGACACTATATTTAGAATTAATTTAGCCTGGTGCAGTAGTGTAAAACAATTAAGGGATATTCTTGATGCACATAAAAATAATTCAATCTTTTTAGATCTACCAATAAAAAGAATAAAACCTCCTAATAACAAATACACATTAGATGATTTAATCCCTGTAATATCCTCCTATAACCAAATTAAATATTTTGCAATCTCAAATGTTGAATCACCTGATGATTTAGAAGATTATATACAAAAAATACCTGCTAATATTATTTTAGTCCCAAAAATAGAAAGTCCGACAGCAATTCAAAACATCTCAGAAATTGTAAATGCAATTCCTACTGATGAAAAAGTATTGATGTTAGATCATGATGATCTATTTTCTAAAATAATAAAAAATAGTGAACCAGTTGATGTTTTTAAAAAATATACACAACAACTTATAGACTACTGCAATTCTAATAAAATTATACTATTACGAACCATTGGCGTCATGTTTAGCGATGAGGAAAAACGTATTTCTGAATATATAAAATAATTTTTCATGAAAAATGAAACCAAATTTATTATTTTTAGTGGTTGATTCATTACGACAGGATAAATGTATAGGAAAACAAAAATCATCAGTAACTCCAAACCTTGATAAATTTATTAAAAATGGAACTTTTTTTAATCAAACTATTAGTACTGCATCTATAACTGTGCCATCATTATCTAGTATTTTTACAGGCCTACATCCTTTTGAATGTACTATCCTAGATAATGATCTTTTTAATATGATTCCTAACACTCATACGTTTATCCAAGATCTATCTGATTCTGGTTATACAACTTCCGCAATCATTCCTGAAGCATTGTCTCATACTAATTTTGTTAAAATCTTTTCTGACGTAGAATTTTTCAATTCATTTACAACCTTATACGATGGAGTTGGCGAAAAGATAATTAACA
>Ga0257107_1000205_pt1 | contig 22780 bp, 17 predicted proteins | sample LP_taG_2_FD_190178 | JGI IMG/M metagenome (GOLD analysis project Ga0257107, IMG submission 190178) | Marine microbial communities from Northeast Subartic Pacific Ocean, Canada - LP_J_2011_P26_500m | ecosystem: Environmental > Aquatic > Marine > Oceanic | place: Canada: Northeast Subartic Pacific...
CATCTGTTACAGGAATATCTGTACCAGTTGCGTGATAAATGATATTACCTTCAACTGTTAAGACACCGGCTGATGAACGTGCTACTGTTGTATCAGATGCCGCACCAATATTTACTGCTGTAAATTGAGGTGAATCACCTGTGCCAACACCCATGCTTGTTCTAAGGGTTGCACCTGTTTCTAATACAAAGTTAGAACCATCGCCTACAATCATTCCACCATTAGTTACTGCTAAACCAGCAACATCTGCTAGTTGAGCATCATATGCTTGTACATCTGAACCAATCGCTACACCTAAGTTTGTTCTAGCACCTGAGGCCGTTGAGCTTCCTGTACCACCATGTGTTACAGCAACATCAGTTGCTGCCCAAGTACCAGTCGTGACCGTACCTGTAGTAACAATAGTGTTTTGACCAACATAGTCTGTAGCAATAGTGATAGCATCTGCTGAAACTGTAATTTTTCCGGCTGTTCCAACTGCATTGATTGTATTTCCACTCTTTGTTAAACCATTTCCAGCTGATATTTGACCAGCACCGGAGAATTGTTCAAAGGTTATTGAGGTAGTACCTAAAGTAACTGCACCATCAGTGGATAATACATAACCATTGTCAGCATTTGTAGTACCTTCTTCGGTAAATGTAAATGCACCTGCAGTTAATTCAGAAGCTGCATCAGCATCTGGTGTCCTAGTCAATACAAATGCTGCTGAAGCACCACCTGTTGTTGTGACTTTATAGAAACCATTTTGTGCTGCTGCTGCCTGGTCTTTAACAAGAACCCTATCATCTACAGCCATTGTTACACCATCAACCGATAATGCACCATTAGCATTTGCTGTTAATGTGCCATTTCCATTGTGGTATGTAGAAGCAGCTAGTGCAGCTGCTGTAGCAACTCTTACTGATTTTTTAACATCAAGTCCATTTGCTACTGAGTCAACGTATGCTTTATTTGTAAGTGAATCTGTAGTAAATCCAGCTCTTCCAGCATATCCGGAAGGAACTGTTACTGTACCTGTGCCATTTGGCGTTAAATCTAGGTTGCCGTTCGCATTAGTTGTTGTAATTGCATTGCCATCTAATGTTAAGTTATCAACATCAATAGATGTCATTCCATTTAGGTCAGTGATTGTACCACCTAATGAAGTATCATCACTACCAATTGTTATACCATCATTTGCTAGTTTAGCATTTGCAATTGAACCAGCAAGTTGTGCATTTGATACACCTAATGCTTTAATTGTTATTGCGCCAGATGAAGCAGCAAAGTCGGCTGTAGCAAATGATGCTATACCCTTATTAGTTGTACTTGCATCTTCACCAGCAATTGTAATAACATTATCAGTTACTGCAGTATCAATACCTTCACCACCAGTGTATGTTATTGTTTCACCAGTATTTACTGTATCATTTGAACCTGAATCGGCTGCAATACTTAATGTACTTATTACTGTAGCAAATGTTAGGTTACCTGAACCGTCGGTTTTTAAGAATTGACCATTTGTACCATCCGATGTTGGATGTGATAAACCATCAAGTATAACTTTACCTGACCCTTGTGGGGTAATTGTAATATCACCATTTGAATCTGTTGATGTAATGGCATTGCCATTTAGTGTTAAGTTATCTACATTTAATACATCAATTTTTGAACTTGCATCTACTACTAGTGCTGAGGACGCTGTTAACGTACCAGCTGTGTGGTCCAACATGTCTGTGTAGACTTGACCACCAACTATTCGTGCTACTACATCTGAACCTGATGTTTCACCAACGAATAATTTCTTTGAACTAAATGAGTATGCTTGTTCACCGACCGCTAATGCGTCTGTAGCTGGTGACCCAGTGGCTAAACTATATTTAGTAATAATGACTGTTCCTGCCATCCTATTTCTCCTTTATTATTATGTTTGCCGAGCCACTCATATCTAGAAAGTCCCGCCTATTATTTTTAAATTACTATCTGTATCAGTAATTTCTCCTTTTACTTTAAAAACTCCTCCAGCTGCATCCCATTGTATCATAGAACCATTCGCTCTAGCAGTTGTATCTACATCTGTTAGAGCAGCCAATGAACTCGTTGCACCAGAGATACTAATATTTTTGGCCATGATAACCTTTTTGGTCATCCCAGCAGATTGGAAACCCCTATTTGCTGTTATCTTTCCTTGTAATGCCATTATATTTGTGTGACTCCTGGATTAATTGTTATTTGACCTTCGACAACTCTGGTTTTTGCACCAGCATTGTCGGTTACTTCTACATCATAAATATATCTACCAGCCTTCATTCCCGCTGTGGTAGTATTCGACAACTTTAAAGTAATTAAACCGTTGCCGGCATTAGTTATAGTCGAAGTAAAATTCGTTGCAGTACTAGATGCATAACTTTTTCTTATCTGTCCTGCTACTGTAAAATTAGCTAAATTAGCAACATTACCTTGAGCATCTTCTACTACTACTTCAGCGCTATAATCTGCGCCTTGGTCAATACTTAAATTTGATAATACTGCCATTTCTTCATACCTATATTTATAATTTTATTCATTTAGAACAACTGACTTCCTGCCACATCATAAACATCTAGTTTTAATGCGGCTGCGCCTGTTGTTGTTATACTTACTGAACCTAAGTTCGACATTGTTGCAGAACCTGTAACCGCACCTGTTAAAGTTATTGTTGGGTCGTTCACATCAAAGTCAAGTGTTCCATCACCATCTTGGTATGTTACTCCAATACCTGATTCGGTATTACTAGTTACCATTGCTCCAATAATATCTTGCACTGATTCTGTGAAGTTATCAATATTACCTATGACGTGGGCGTGACCATCATCTGCAATTGCTAAATCAATATTACCACTAGTATCATTATATGTAGCTGTGATACCACCAGTTTCAGTACCATCAAACATCGCACCAACTGCATCTTCAAATGCCTCACCTTGTGTGAAGAACTTAGTAGCTAAATCAGTTCCTGCGTAGCTTAATGTGGTTGCATTTAAATTACCAGATACATCTACTTTATGAGTTGCGTGTGCGGTTGTACCAACACCTATTCTTTGGTTTGCGTCTATTTTAATAGCCGTACCTGAACCAGTACCTAATGTTAATAATGTTGCAGCACTTATACCAGCTGTTGAACCACTTAGTCCAGAGCTTGGAGAAATAAGTGTACCTGTCATTGTATCACCAGCGACTGCTACATAATCAGCACCAATACCAGAAATATTAGCTGTTGCTGTGGTTAATTCACCATGTAATTCAAGAATAGCAGGACCAACAGTGGCTGCGGTTGTTCCCATTGCAGCGGCTGTGATTGTACCTAGCTTAGTATTTATTGTAGCAATGTCTGTATCATTGCCTGTTATATTAGTTGTTTGAGTATTATCAACTGCATATTGAGCATTAAGGATAGCAACCAAAGTAGTTTCTGAACCATTATATCCAGATAAACTATTAGCAGCTAAGTCAATACCAGCTGTTGCAGCTAGTGTTGTAATATCTGCATGGTTTTTATTAGCAGCTTTACGTAAAGTACCATAACTAGAAGTGTCCCATAAAGCATCAGTACCAATAATTAAATCAATGGCTTCTGTTCTAGTCTCATGGTCACCCAATGCAGCAATAATAGTTGTTGCACCTGCTAATGGTTCGGTTAAGTTAGTTAAGTTACCAACCGCAGTACCAAGCTCATTAGTCTTGACTCTCCATTCCTCAAAGGTATTTGCTGTTGTTACGTTTACTGTTGCCATATTATCTCTCTATTAATTGTTTTAACATATCTTTAATTTCCGATACGTCTTGTTCTACTTTATTTAATCTTTGTTCATCAGCCTTTCCTTTAGCTCTAGCAGCTGAATAAACATTACCCTCACTCCCTATATTTATAATTGCGCCTGACCTTGTATCTTTTACTAAATCACTATGTCCTTTAACTGGTATATGCATTATACTTTACACGCTATAGCTCTAAGCTGTTGAACTTTAGGAACATAACTTGTACCAGTAGACCTAAAGACAATCTTAATATTAAATAATGTAAATGTATCGGCTGGTGTAATAGTATATACTGTCTCTTCATAAGAAGACCCATCTGAAAATGCAACAACACTTAAATCATTTGTTGCTAATATCCAATTTTGTGCATCAAATGTTGATGCTGTATTACCAGATTTATAATATAAATCTACAAACGAACCATTAGGACGATTAATATCTACATAAACTTTAATTGTATCTGATGAATCATTTAATTCTACAGTCTTAGTTACATATTTAGCTAAGCTAGTACCTTCGCCTGGAGTTGTTTCAGCAACAGCACCAACATTATTATCAATCCTATTTGAAATAGTAATTGCTGAGCATCTTTCTAAGTCAATAACTGGCGATAAAAAATCTGATGTTGAATTAAATGTACCACTAAATTCTATTGTATGGTCAGGTGATGCACTAGGCTTAATCACTTTAGGATATAATGGAGTATAATCTTCATTAGCAGTAATCGCTGCTGCAGTTGCTGTTATAGTTCCAGAAGACTCTAATGAATCTTTAACTGTCCATGTTTGAGTGGTATCAGGTAATACAACCTGTTGAATAATCGGATGTATTGTATTCCAAGCTAAATGTTGTGTTGCTTGAACTAAAGTACCACCACCAATACCTGTAGAACTACCGGTACCAGCTGACACAAATGTATATGTATCTCTTGTGATTGCAGTAATTGTATGAGTTGTATTTAAATGAGTAGTAGTATGACCATTAACCGTTGCATCAACTCCAGCTATAGTAACTGAATCAGCAATTTTCATTCCATGGTCTCTATGAGCTACAGTAATATTAGTTGAAGCATTAGTTGTTGTAATTGGATTATTTGTTAATGCTCTTGAAGGTAACGCAGCATTTCTAAGTACACATGTGCGTGAAACTGAAGTATCAAATACCGCTCTGTTAAGAACAAATGTTAAATCTTTATTTTGGTCAGCTGTCCATGTTGAAGCATTTTGTGATTTAAATAATACTCCATTGTATGGTTGCTGTGAAATTCTATTACCGCTTTGGTCTTCACCACCAATCTCAGCATAGCGTACAGTATAATTATTTGAATTAGCAAGAATAACAATTGCATATTCAATTTTATCTTGTAAGAATACTGGTGATGGGAATGTGAAATTTGTTACTGTACTACCATCGGCAGTTACTGCACTAGGATTAAGTGTTACATCTGAGAATGGAACAACCTCTTGGGTTGGGAATCCATTAACCATTTTTCTAATTTGAATTTGCACTGGTATGTTATCATCTTTAGATACAAAGTAAAGACCTAATGAGGTTACAAATGTAGCCTTATCAAGTAATATAGACTGAGCAAGAGGGTCACTCCATGATACAACACCAGAACCAACACTATTTCTTTGAAGTACAGGAGTTCTAGTTGAAATAATAACATTTTCTACTGTTTCAATTAAACCTGCTGCAGTAAAATCTGCAAAAGCAGTTGTACGGGTTAAAGCATCATTATTAGTATTGTCAGAGGTTAATTTAAATTCTTTTGTACCAGCTGTAAATTTAGTTGCACTATTATTAGGTATTAAGAATGAACCTGATACAGCACCATTTGCATCTGTTGTTAATGCACCAGCACCAGATGGATGAGCAACAACACTGTTAATACCTACTAAAGGTGTATAACCCGGTTGAGTTTCAGAAACATAACTTGATATATCAACGCCATCAAAATATGCATAAACTGTAGTATTGGGCATCATACGTGTTGCAGTAAAGTGAACTAATCTTGTTCTCATATATGGAACAAAGTTAACTTCAACTGTTCTATCACCTTGACTAACCCTGGATGTTTCAACTGCAATAGTTGTTTGAATACCTGTTCTTTTCTTACCACTTCTTATACGAGGGGTAGTAGTTTCTACAAAAGACCAAGTACCTCTTGACCTTGCACCATGAGGATTGTGAGGTAATTCAGGACCTGGAGTATAATAACTTTCATGACTTTGCTGACCACCACCGGTCCAATGAGTTTCCCAAGAACCCCATACAGTACCAAGTTGTGGTTGAAGCGCTGCTACCATAGCATCAAATTCACCATCATTATTAATAACAACTTCTGGTCTCCTATCAATATCCATCCATTCATCGGTTGAAGGAGCTAGTGCTACTGAACCTGTCCAGTTGAATACGTCATAAGGGTTAACATTAATGGTACCAGAATATTGTGTTTGTGATATAATCGCAGAACTAGTATATGGTAATGTTATTAAGTCACCTGTTTTTGTTGTGCCTGAACCAGCTGCATGATATGCTAGCGCAGCATTACCTTGAGAAAATGAAGGTCTTAATGTACGATTAGGTATATCAACAGAAGCTCTATATTCTGGTGAACCAGAATTTGACATTCTTGTATTTGCAAATCCATCTACTAAATAACCAGACTTCCACCTTAAACTATAAGGGGATGCTGTATCTAAAATTTGTTTGTTTTGTGCTTCAGTTTCTAAGAAATTAAGAGCAGCATAATATTCTACTTGTCCTATACGAGTATCAAGATGTCCAATATCACGCATTGTATAACGTCTTTGGTCAATATATTCAACACCAACTTCTCCTGGGGTTAATGTATATGGAGGAATACTTAATGTATATAAATGCATTGCATCTTTAGGAATACCTGGTGCTTTTGCATTACGTGATGGAACACCCGGTGAAACACCGAATACACCAGCAGAATTTATATAAACTTTATCCATTCTTGCTAAATATAATTGAATATCAGTTTCAAATTGTGAGTATCTTATAGGAGCAAATGCTGTTTGTGCGCCTGTTCCAGTATAGTTACCACCAGCATTACTTACACGTGGTCTAAAGTCAACTGCACTTCTTAATTCTACACCATCATGTTTAGGAATATCTGCATAGTCAATACCTACATAAGAATCAACTGTAAAGAAGTCACCTGAGGAATGTGAGAAATAATCATATGTAACAGTAAGTGCTACAGAATTAGAAGAAGTTGCTGTGTAATTAGATGTGGTCTTAAGTTTAACCCTTCCTATACCATAGTGAGTATCTGTTTGTCCATTGTCTAAATCAAAGTGTTCGGTAACATCAGCAGAACCTACAGTTTCCTCAACAGATACTATACGATATATGTCTGCATGGCCAAGAGCCATTCCTGTACCAGTAAAGTCATCTAGAGCATTAAATGCTACAGCTTGGTTAACAACTAATGTTTTAGTTTTATGATCTGTAGTTTTAATAACTGGAGCAATTAATCTAACTAATTTGCCAGCAGCTGGTAAGTTAGCTATAATAACATTTGGAGGAGATGCACCATTATTAATTGTAATATCACCTACTAATACTTCTTCACCACCAACTGTTGAGTCAGTATCATTTATTAGAATCCAATTTGTATTAGCTCCTATAGTACCAAACTGTTCGCCAGCAGCTGCAGCAGTAAATGTTGCAGTAAGGCCAGCAGATACTGTTGCTTGAGTAAATATACGATTAGTTTCATAACGATAATTAAAATCATCTGGTTGAGTATCATCAACTTCACTATTACATGTCTTAATTCTATCGTATGGTAATGGATATACTAAAGAGTCCGAACCAATGTTATATGCTGTGGTTGCACCAGAATCAGCGATAGTTGCAGCAAATGTTGTGCCTGCTGCTGTACCTTCACGGTCATCTAGTTGAGTTGCTAGTGTCATTGTACCAGTAAAATCAAATATATGTATTCTATATCTTGATGCTGAAGATGCACCATTACCCGAAACACGTTCGATTGAACGAGCACGGCATGTTCCAACTGAAACACCACTACTATTCTCAATATCTATCTTACCAAATGTAGTAATATCAGGAGTTCCAACCATACTTGTAACTTCAATATAATTATTATGTGTTATCTCTGTAACTTTATCTGTAACTCTTTCTGATGTTCTTGCTCTATCAAAGTGTACATTAGTTGTTGCTAATGTCTGTATTTCATAACCTCTTACATAAGCTTTAGAAGGCTCAACTGCAAGTGATAATTTGGTGGCATCAGGACTTGATGCTTGATGTGTTTTGACAAGGGTTTTAAATGGATTAACATAATAGTTACCAGATTCGTCAAATGTTCTACGAGCTAATACATCTTCTAATTCGTTATAGTCAGGTGACCTTGCATGTTTTGTAATAACACCAGACTCTAATCGAGCTATAAGAACAAAATTACCTGAACTTGCATTAACTGCTTGAGTAGATAGTACTGCTGTAATAGAATAACGATGTGCACCTGGGGCAGACTCATTAGGAGTACCCGTAGCATTATCATTTAATGATGCATCACCACCTGAATTGACAAGGGATTCAGTAACAAGTAAGCCTATATCAAATGATACGCTTGATGTATACTTAGATAATACAATTGTTTTAGCTTTAGTTACAACAAAATGTTTTTTAATATAATAGATACCATCTTCAATAGATACAATTGAACCAAAGCCTGTAGCAGCAGATGCTTTTACTTCGGCTGATTTACTACCTGAAGCAGTTATCGTTGCATTATCTGCAAATACTGTACCACTTATATATTGTACCCATAATGTTATTGGGTCTGAGCCAGAAGCTAGAGCTGCATGAATAACTTTAGCAACATTAGTACCATCAGTAAATTCAGTACCTACTAATTCGGCAACAGTATCATTATTAGCATGAACAGAATCTAATTTTATATAATCAATTTTATTATGAAGATGCACCGCGCCTGGAATAACAACTGAACCATCTTTAAATACATGGTCACCCGTAGATGATATTTGATTTTGTAATGATGATTGAAGCTGAGTTAATTCCCGTGCTTGTACAGCCTTACCTGGTCTAAATAATATCTTTTGATATTTTTCTTTAGGACTTAGACCGTCCGCACCGGCGGTTTCAAAGTCGTCCCAGTATGGTTCTACGTTAAATGCTATTGCCATGTTTCTTTCCTATTAAAATGCGATTACTAATCTTACTGTCTCTACTTGACCTGCTGCTCTCGTGGTTGCTGTTCTATTCTCCACAAACATTACATCACCTGAATTATGATTAATTAAAGGTACTCCTACTGCTGTGATATCATCACCTGCAGAAGATGCACCCGTTGCGCGAGTAAAATGAGATGTAGTAAATGTACCAAAACCTGTAGATTCATTTTGTATATAATGTAATACACCACTAGCGTTATTATATTCTACACATATACCTTTAGCACCAACTGTGCCTGAAGTATGACCTTCAAAAGCAAAGTCAGCAACATATGTACTAGCTAATGCAGCAGGAATTGTTACGCTCTTACATGTATTATATGTATTAGCTTCTGCAACTTGAGCAATAGTACCTGTAGTTGAACCAGTTAGTGTTGTAACAAGAGCTTTATATACTTCTCCAACAACTGGGTCACCACTTGTTGACCCTGCAGTTGCCCACAACGCATCAGTAGTTGTACCTATTGTTAAAATCTTATAAAAGTTACCAACTACCATTGAGGCAGCGGCTGTTACTGTTGTTGGTCCATCATTGGCTTCTTCAATTGGATTTTTAATAAGAGCCAATTGTCTAAAGTCATTTGAATCAGGAATTGTAGCTGATTCATCACCTGTCCATGTAGTATTAATTGTTACATAGTGTGAACGTAAGTCATTATTTGGGTCTTTACCAAATCCACCTGGAGGACCAATCACTGGTCTTACTGCACCATTTGAACCTGAACCACCTGTTACTGTAACAATAGCGTGGGTATAACCCGTACCAGCATTAGTCATTACAATATCTGTAATAGCTCCACCAGTTACTGTAGCTGTAGCCGTAGCACTTGCACCATCACCGACAATAGCCAATGTTGGAGCTGAAGTATATCCAGTTCCTGCAGTAGTTATTTTCATATTATATATAGCTCCATCAACTGCATTAGTCTGTACACTCCATTGATTAATCAATGCTGCGTCAGAACCTCCAGCTGGTGCTTCTTTAATAACCCTACTTGGTATGAATGATGCTGTTAAAAACTTTGTCACATCAGTTGACGGGATTGTATACATGTATTTCCATATATAGCCATCTGTTGCTGAAAAATTAATTATACCTGTTGTTTGAACACCACCTGGTGAAACGTCTGGGTTTGTTGTACTTGCTCCTGCTCCAGATTTCAAACAAAGATAAACGTTATTATTATCTGAAATAACGTGATATACTTTGCCTTCAATGTTGGTGTCTTGGTCATCATATTCTATATACGTAGTACCAGAAACCCATAGGTTCCTTGGTGCACAATGAATAATATCTGTACTAGCAATTTTCTTCATGGCAAACATGTTTTCCCATAAAGTATTATTAGTATAATCATTTTCATATGGGGTTGTTGGAACTGTATCATCAGTCCACGCATTAGGCCGTCCCAAGGCCATATAGAATGTGTTTGATGCAAGACTAGCTAAGAATTTATCTGTTGTATCTAATCTAAATTTGCTAGTTATTATTGCTGCCATGTCTTTTCCTTTATTATGTTATGAAATCACGAGTGAACTTGCTCCACCCAATCCGAATTGTAAACCTATATTGTTATTTATACTATCTTGAACTGTGTATTGAGCAAAATCGCTATTTGGTCCCAAATATCTGAACTTCATGTTCTCCCAATGGTTCCACATACCTATTCTACCGCCACCTGAACCAATATTATAAGTTCCAGTTGTAGTAAATGGTATATGAGTATATGTTTTCTCTAATATATGACTATTAAATTGTACTGGACCAACTTGGAATGCACCAATGTTAATATTAATTTTACCTGCTGGTAGTAACCAACCATATTGTGATGGTATACCCGAGGTTAATAATTTAACTAATATTACAATCTCACCAAAAAACTTAAATCCTGCTGGGTGAATTAATCTTGTAAATGCATTTTTCCAATCAGCTACGTTCTTACCAGTCTTAAGAACATATGAGAATTTTTGGTAGTAGTAAGAGTCTTGTAAATATTTTTTATCTGATAAAAAACCATCATTGGTTAAAAACAAACCTTTAGGATATGTTTTAACCACATCACCATTTGCTAATGCACTTGTGAATGTTAATTTATATTTTGTTGTAGTATCTGAATATACCGCCTCAACATAATCTGTTCCTGGTGTTTGATATACATCATTAACAAATACCACATCATCATCAAATAATGCTGGATTACCACCATCATTATTTCCAGTTACTATTGTTGGTGTTCCACTAATTGTGAAGGTATTTGATGGTGTATAGTTAGCTTGGGTTGCTATGATATCGGTTGTTTGGTCTGTCCAATCTCCATCTGATGGATTAAGTATATCTATAAATGGAAAATATGTTTCAACCTCATCATCATATATCACCCTAAAAAATGATGTAATAGATTCTGGTGTACCCCTACTTCTATAGAACTCAACAAGCCTTTTATAAAATTTCCTTGGGTCTGTAGCAAAGTCTCTTGGTACCGCAATACCAATCTCATTTTGTAATTCTGTAAGGAGACTATCTTCTATAAAATCAATATCTCTTTGGATATCTAATGCATTAAGATAGAATCCTGATTTATTCTGACGCTCTAAATAAAGAGCATATACCTTAAGAAATGAAACCAATTCAGGATATAAAGACTGTATATGTTCAGGTATTAAATCATCTATATATGATGATATATTATATTTACCTAAAGTTGACATTAGTTACTTACCGTTGTATAATCAATACCAGCAGTAGTACCACCAGTAGCCATAGTATCTATCTCTCCTGTTATAGTTGCGGTTGAGGTATTAATAGTTAATAGTTCATTCCTTGTAGGTTTAATGTCAGATGAGGCCGGCTTAACAGTCACGTCAATCGTAGTTAACCCTGTTGGTAATGCTGTTGGAGCAAAACTATTTAAAGTAACTGTTCCATCTTCTTCATTAACATCACCAAGGTTTGTACCATATATTGTACCATCTGTTCCTATAATTTGAATAATTCTAGTAGCAGTTGAAGTATCATAGTAGTCTTTAAGCCTACATTGTACACCACTAAATGTAAATAACGTTGAGGTCAAATAAGAACCAAGAGCTGATGTAGAACCATCTAAGTCAGTTAATGCTTGATTAAACTTAAGTGTATATTTAGTAGCTGTACTAAGAGTAGGTGTAATCTTTTTAGTCATTTTAATACGAGTAATATTAGATAGGATAGCAATATTAGTATCGTCAATCCTTTTAAGAACATTTGAGTCTCTATATACTCCACCAAAACTTCTAAGTGTGTCAGTATTATATGAGACGAGTGTGCTCCTTACATTAGTTGCAAGACCAGATGCTGTAACTGTAGCAAGGTTTGGATTATATTTAAAGTAAACTTCTAAATCAATATATGTATAATCCGGGTCAACCAGTACGGGTGTGATGGATACAACATTTTTTGGTTTAAGAATATTTGTTATGATTGTTGTCTTTTGTGTGGCAGTAAGTACTTCAGCAGATAATGGTTTAATACTTATATAAACCTTACCATAGTCTGGTACATCATGGTCCTCTCCACCCCATACTGCAACAGCTTCAATGTCGGCAAATTCGTTTTTAATAATAGCTTTATAATCGTCAGGTGTAACAGCCCTGTTTTGAGATACATGAGCAAGAGGAGCATTAAATTTAATTGCTTCTTTAGTTTCTCTTGGTGCACCACCAGTAGCTTTAGTTACTAATGTGATGGTCTCATCTGAGTTACCAGCAATTGAATCGGTTAATGTAAATGTGGTGGCACCATTCACATCAGTACCTGTTGCTATCTTAGAAAATTCAATTGAAACAGTGTTTCCATTACCAGGTCTTTTACCAATTATGTTGTCACCAAACTTAATTTCATAATAACCATCTCTTCCTTCCTCTAAAAAGAATACTTCGGATGTGCCATCTATGTTTACTACATTAGTGTTAAGTGTATAAACTTTAGCTGCAGTAGATGCAGCTGAATCTGTCACAGTAACTTTAATGGATTTTGTATTTACATTAATATCTGGAATTAAATATGTCTCAAAAGTATTATTTTGGAATATATATGCTATACTTTCTAATACTCCTTGTTCAATTTGGATATTAGAGAATAACCAACCATCAGTTGCATTATAATTAATGGTAGTGGTTGTTGAATTAAACATTGGATATGTGATACCATCAATGACGGTTGAAAATGTAGCGCCCCTTTGCATAGTTAATGGTAATGGATTATTATCTGAATCATGGTTCCATAAAGGAGAGGCAGACCCAGTAGCCATTTTACAATTTATAAATGCAGTAGATGGAGCAATAGACCTTGGTGTATATCCTAATAGTTTAGCATGAGATACCACAGAAGTTCGTAACTGAGCTGTGTCAAGGAACGTTTCATTAAGGGCAAAGTTTGCATTCATTGAATTTATATGTGTTACATAACTTAATACATCAATAATGGTTGCCATTGCTGAGCCTTCATAGTTATAATCATTGAAGGTCGTATCTGTTGCCTTCATATAATTAACTAGGTTTAATTTTAATTGGTCAAAATCTAATTCACTTGCTGAAATTCTGCGTTCTATTGCCATTATCGTAATCTCTCTATTGTGGTTGTTATATCTAATACCTCATTGCTAGATTTAACTCTACCGGTTACTGTTATAAATACTTCGTTTTCATCAGCCTTAGCTTGAATATTTGTATTAAGTACTTCTATTCTTGGTTCCCAATTTCCTAAAGCTGTTTCAATAGAGGTAGTCATATTTGCTGCTGTTGCTCTAGTCATATTCTCAAATAAATATCTCCTTAAGTTAGCACCAAATTTATAATTAAATGGTCTCTCTCCATGATTCGTTCTTAATATGTTTAATACACTTTGACTTATTGATGCATTATCTTTCTTTATTCCAACGTCATTGGTATTAGGATTTTGCTTAAAAGTAAAATCTAAATCTTTATACGTTGTTTGTCGTGCTATCGTTGCCATATATCTTATTTATACTTATGTAAGCGCATCCGATGGATTAATACCAGAATGAGTGTGTGTATGACTATCAACTTTTTGTGATGAGCTAGTATGAGTTGTACCAACTACTTTTAGATTACCTGTTATCTCAACATCATCAGTGTCTAATGTGATTTTATTATTAGCATTATCCATAGTAACAATATTATTAACTGTCTCTAATATAATTTTATCATTTGTATTATCCATAGTGATACCAAGCTGTGCATTGTCCTCAGCATCAACGCCAACTAATGATATATTACCAGTAACTTTAGCAGTAAGAGTACCTGCTACAGCGATATCTGTATCACCACTTACAACAATTTTAACATTACCATATACTTCAAGCGTATCATGTCCTACTACTAATTTATAATTATCTCTTACAATAGTTTCATTCTTTGTACCATTTGGGTCTATCTCATATCTTGTTCCACTAGTATGTCTTTCTGTTATACGCTCTACACCAGGAGTATCATCATATTCTTTAACGTGACCACTCTCTGTTGAATATACATTATTATATGGATATACTGGAGCATATGTACTAGGAGGTTGATATAAACCAACAGGGTCTTCTGTATTTGGGTCTGCTCCAGCTCTTACTCTAATATTATTATCTTCAATACCATCGGTTTTGGTAGGAAGAGAACCCATCACCAAAAATTCTTGCTTATAAGAGTCTAAAAACATGCCACATACTAATGTACCAACTAATAAATTTACTGAATGTCCTACACCACTTTTAGCAGGTGTGTTTGAAGGCATCATAACTATTGACCACGGAAGGTCTTTTGTATCTATCTTGTTATGACAACCATATACACTAACCTTAACTCTTCCAAGTTGTTCTGGGTCATTAATATTTTTTACTATTCCAAAATACATTATTCTCTCACCAATCCTAAATCCTGTGAATAACTAAATACGCCATCATCTAATGTAATTTTATGATTAATACTAGAAATTATATAATTATTATCTTGTCTTGACCCAGAAATATTACTTCCTCCTTGGTCAACATTTACAGAAAATCCAGCACTAAGGCCTGGTACTGGTACCATATTATTTACCTTTAAATATTGTCCATGAAGTATTCTATTTTTAGCATTAAATGCAGCTATAGCAGCTGGGTCTTGAATAGTACTAAATATGCTTTTTGTATTATCATCATATAATTTATTTGATAATTTAAATCTAGTTTGTGAGAGCTCTTTAGTTGCTTCAGCTGGTTTCAAATCTTCTTTTGTAGTTTCATCTAAATGTATATGAGAAATTTTAGTTCCCCAAAAGCCAGCAGCCAATTTTTGATAAAAGTCTTTTTGAAATTCCTCTAAGGCAAAGTCATTTGATGTGCCTACTTCATTTAAACTAGATAAACCATCTTCTTCAGAGCTAGTACCAGATATAATATGTTTTATTGTAAATTTATTTTCTACATAATATGTACCAACCAATTGCTTTTCCATAAAATAATTTTTATCCATGTGACTAAAAGAAGATAATCTTGTTTCTCCATTATCCCAAAATCTTTGATATAAACAAAACGCGGTTTGTTCATCATCATACATGGAATTTAATACATTGTGTATTGCAACTCCTGCTCTAACATTTGGAACAATATATCTACCCTTTGTAACTGCTTTTGAATCAACATTTAATAGTAAATTATTCCCTTGAGTTTCATACCACATCGCTTTTAATATTGTATGGCTTGGTCCAGAATATACAAGGTTAAGACTTTCCATTTCCATATTCACTGATGTATAGCTAATAAAATGAATAATATATGTTTTACCTAATTTTTCTATTTGCATATTAGTAATACCATTAGCAGCAAAAATATTTTTACATGCTACTCCAATATAACTAAAAGCTATTTCAACAGTAGGTTGAAAATGAGAAATAAAAGTATCATAAAAATTTATATTATCTTTAACTACTAAACTTCCTTCAATTTGCCCTTGTAAACTTTCAAATACAGTTAAGGCAAGAACCATCTTGCTTATGTCGACTCCAGCAACTTTTAATTCGAATGCATTTATGTTTAACATTATCCACCCATTACATTAGCAAATTGTCTAGCTATTTGTTCAATAAACTCCGGTTTAACTACTTTTATATTCCTATTTTGTTCGGTTACAGCAGACTCATAATCAATATATGTGTAAGGGGTTGTGCCAGCTGCACGTCTTGGTACCCATGCTCCAGTTGAATCATCTGTATGATGATGAGGAGCATAAGCTTGGCTCTTAATAAAATTACAAGCAACAGAATCTGCAGAACTAACACCATTTATTGTTTCACCCGTTATAGTAAATGTACCTGATATTTTTTCAATAACAAGGTAACCCATATTGACGTGTATCTCTTTAAGAGTGCCAGTTGCATTTGATACAGAACCAGTAACAACCTCACCTAAAGTAAACTTATTATTGAGGTCATCATCAGTATCAGCTGCAAGGTATTGATATTTTTCTGTACAGTACTCAACTAATTGACTCCATTTCATTGGCCAATCATCCCATATATTTTTTATTTGAGGATTAAGTAATAGGAATGTCCAATGAAAAGTTTCAGTATTATATAATCTCTTACTTAAATGGTCAGGCCTTTCACCATCTAGAACTGCTATTGTTTGATAATAACCAGCACTATTAATTAATTTATCAGAAACCTTTGCTTTTGATGTTAGATTTTTTAATACATCTAGATTATTAGAACCATCTATATCTATTAATGCGTTTCTTATATTTGCAAAATACATTAGTAACCATCTCCTACGTCTTTTTGGTATATTGGAACTATCTCTTTAAGTGTAACACCCATTTTAATTTCAACTGGTCTATTACCTTCCTTAAAGAATGAAGAATTATTTGGGTTATAATTAACACTAACTGATTCAATATAACACGGAGGGATTTGAACTATATCTGTCGCACCATGAAATGAACAAATAACATGGTCAGGTACAATTATTAGTGTTGAACTATCTCTAACAGCATGAGCTGATTTTCTAAATAATTTAATAAGACCGCTCACTTGTTTTGATTCATCTTCACTATCTGGTAAAAATGTCCAAGCAAATGTAAAGCTTCTTAATGCGGTTGATGCATATCTTAAAAGTTCATTTGGATTAGCAACTTGACCTGTGGTCCTTTGAATTTCTGTTTGAAGAATATCACCTATGCCATAAGTAGCAAAAGCAGTTACTGCTGCACCAGTATTACCTTTAACTAATTTACCAGCAATACCACCTACTGCGGCTGTAATAGTTGGGTCTAACATAATAGTTGGATTCCATAAATCCCAATCACCCTTAGGTTTATTTATTATAGATTCAAATAATGCTCCAATTTTTCTTGTGTCTTCATTATATACCATAGTATCATTTATTTGAATATCTGTTGGCATATATAAACAAATTGAACCTGTATAATCTCTTTCAGCTGTACTAAATAAAGTACCAATCCATGCTTTAGTTTTTTCCCAAGCACTAGGCATTAATTCATCACCCTTAACACTTGTTGATGATGGATATTGCCAACCAGTTGCTGAAGTATTCTCTTGGACTAGTTTTTCGTCTGATGCTTCATTGACGCGTGCATTAACTCTATCTAATTTATCAAGGTTAAAAACATCTTTAATTGTTTGAGTATTGGTTGCAGTTCTTGCTGCTCTCCTTTCTTCATTTATTTTCATAAACTCAAACATCACAAATGGTTCAATTGTTTGTTCAGATATTTCACTCATACGTTCAATAGCAAATTCACTAGTTTGATTACTATTAAAATTTATATCATCTACATCAGTATCAGCACCAATTGAATGTGGATATCTCCAATGCTCAAAACCATCAGCCGCTGAATTTTTTCTTACATTTGGACCTCTTAATTTAAATTGTGGTGTCCCTAGTGGTGCGTCTCCGTTTGACATTATTGTTCCTTGGTTTGTATATTACTTATTTATACGTTTCTTTATAAATACTCGTATGAAAAAGACATATTCTGGTTCATGGAGACCAAAACACCCTGAAAAATATAATGGTAATGTTGATATGATACATTATAGGTCATTATGGGAAAGGAATGCATTTAGATATTTAGATAAAGCATCATGGGTTAGGTGGTGGCAGTCTGAAGAAACCGTTATACCTTATATATGTTCAACCGATAGGAAGGCTCATAGGTATTTTGTTGACCTTACTATTAAAACAAAGACAGGTAAAACCATTTTAGTTGAGATAAAACCAAGTGCTCAAACCGTACCTCCCAAAAGAAAAAAACTAAATGAAGCATTAACCTATATGAAGAATACATCTAAGTGGAAGTATGCTAAGAGGTATGCAGATGACAGAGGTTATGAGTTTCAAATATGGACTGAGAAAGAATTAGAAGCTATGGGTATACGTACAATGTCTATGAGATTTAAAGCAAGCAAAACAAAGACTGGCAAAAGAATATGGAAAGCTCTTAAGAAAAGAGTATAAATATAGTTATGATTAAAGAGGAAATTTAATGGCCAGTTTATTTGATACATTAGAAGCAGAAGCATTCCGTAAAGGACTACAAGCTCGTTCAAAAGAAGCGGCAGTGTGGTTTCAAAAGAAAGCTAGAGAGCTTGGACCATTAGGTAAGAGTGTACTTAAAGATGAGAGGTTACAAACAGTTGGTAAGCCAGTAATAGGTGATATGATAATGTATACATATAACCCAAAGCTTAAACAGTCTTTGCCTTACTATGATACCTTTCCTTTGACTATTGTGGTTGGTCCTGCTGATGGTGGATTCTATGGTATTAATCTGCATTACTTACCACCTAAAATTCGTGCTATATTTTTAGACCATTTAAGTGATACTGCATCTAATAAATTCTTTAATAAAACAACTAAATTCAAAGTTACTTATAACTTACTAAAAGCTACAGCAAAGTATAAATATTTTAAGCCGTGTTTTAAACACTATTTAACAAAGCATGTAACTTCAAATATATCAAAGGTATCTGCGGCGGAATGGAACATAGCAATATTTTTAGAAACAGCAGCCTTTAGGAAGAAATCTTCCAAATTTGTTTGGGCACGTTCAAGGAGACAATACAGATAATGTTACCAACTAGTATAGATTCAATTAAGTCAACGATTAATCGTCGTGGTGGTGTGGCACGTGGTAATAGATTTGCTGTATATGTTTCACATCCATCAAAGGGTATGAATAGCTTCTTAAAGTTTGACCCTGCAACACTATTAAGTAATTTAATATCTGGTGATGGTGTACATATAGGAGATTTTATTAGTGACCCAAGAGATTTATTTTTACTATGCAATAGTTGTTCAATTCCAGGTAAAAGAATATCTACAACTGAGGCTGACCACAATCATCACTTAGCAAAGAAACCATATTCAGCTGCAACAGATGAAGTTTCAATGACATTCACATTGACAAATGATTATTATATTAAAAAGTATTTTGATATGTGGCAAGAAATGATTATAGATACAAGCCATGACCATTATAAAACATATTATAAAAAAGACTATTGTAAAGATGTAATTATACAACAGTTATCTACATCTAATCATATGATTCCTGGATATACAGTTCAATTATTAAATGCATATCCTATACAAGTTGGTGCTGTTGAATTAGCTAATGAATCTGATGGTTTACTACAAATATCTGTCACATGGGAATATGATAATTTTAAGAGTATTGGATTAATAGATGGATTTGAAAATATTGTAGGAACCTTATTAGATTCATTAAAAGCTACTAAAATAAATGCATTACAAAATGAATCAGTTAAGAAAACTGAACCGCTAAATTTAGAAAAATTAGCGGCAGATAAAAGGAGATTCGCCGCATTAGGTGGTGGACAAATAAGTTAATTAAAATAATGGAGAGAGATTGATATGTTGCCAAGACTAGCAACCCCAAAGTATGATATGATTGTGCCCTCAACAGGCAATGCTGTAACATACAGACCATACGTGGTCAAAGAAGAAAAGATTTTATTGATTGCAATGGAATCTCAAGATGAAACACAAATTGAAAAAGCAGTAACAGATATGCTTAAAGCTTGTGTGGAATCTAAAATTGATATGAAAAAATTAACAATTTTTGATATTGAATTTATGTTTATAACCTTACGAAGTAAATCAGTAGGTGAAGGTATTAAAATAAATCCATCTTGTGAGCATTGTGAAGAACGCACTGAAGTTAAGATTGATTTAGAACAAGTAAGAGTAGCAAACCTTGAAGATGCAGTTGATATGCATGTTGAAATAACAGATGATATAAGTGTTGATTTAAAATGGCATACATTAGCTGATAGGTTAAGTGCAGCAGAAAGAGAGACCCAGACTGATGCTGTTATTAATATGATGGCACATTCTATTGATACAATCTATAGTGGTGAAGAAATACATTCTGCTAAAGATGCTACAAAAAAGGAAGTGGTTGAATTTGTTGAAAGTTTAAGTTCAGACCAGTTTGCTAAGGTTATAGAAGTATTAAGTAATACTCCACGTTTAAGTTATAAACTAGAATATGATTGTACAGAATGTGGTAAGAAGAATGAAAGGGAATTAAGTGGACTAATTGATTTTTTTCAATAGCCCTTTCCCACACTGATTTATCAAATTATTATAATTCAAATTTTGTATTAATACATCAACATAATTTTAGTTTAAATGAATTAGATGATATGTTACCGTGGGAAAGGGAAATATATATGACTCTTGTACGGGACCATGTCCAAGAAGAAAACGAAAGGATAAAAAAGGAAAATAGTAAGCATGGCTAAAAATGAAGCAACATTATTAGGTGAAATTGTAGGTCTGTTAAGAAAGCAGAATCAGCTTAGTACGCGTGATAGACTTAGGGAAGCTGAAGAAGCTAAACGTACAGAGGCTCTGACAGAAGAGCAAAGAGGCGGTGTTTCTATGGCCCAGGAGTTACAACTTCAGGGTGTTGCATTTATGGATAGATTTGTAGCTGGTCAAGCTAAGACCGCTATGGATAGATTGACTGGAGACCAAGCACGTCGATCACACCAAGTTGAAGGCAATGCATTAACTAGTATTAATAGAACCTTATTAACTGATATTTCGATGAGTCTTGATAATGCATTCCCAAATCACGCTGGTGACTTATTTGATTTAAAAGTAGCTATGATGGGTGCTCGAGAATACCTTTCAATGCACTTACCAAACATAGACAAATGGACAAGTTTATCAAAAGCAAATTCAGATAAATTAGTTTGGGACACAATTGATATTAAACATGGAATACAAGCATTAGCTGCTGAAATTGGAAGTCATTCACTTAGTGTTTATGATGCAGAGGCTGATGCAGATGCTGATGCAGAGCAAGCTAGATGGAAAGATGAAGATAAGCAAAGGAAAGATGACCTCCGTACAGCCGAAGAAGCCCGAAGGGAAGGAAGGAAAGAACTAGTTGACAAAAATACTACCCTTATTAAGCCAGGCGCAATGAAAAATATATCATCCACTTCTGGTGGTTTATGGAAATCATTAAGAGGTTTACCACTTATGCTTATTGGGTGGGCAATAGGTGGAGGTGTTCTTGCAATTAAAGATTTTATTACAGGTTGGAAAGAAGATGGATTTGCTGGTGCAATAGGTAAGATGTTAGGTGGTGAAGGTGAGGGATTATGGAATTCAATTAAACAAGCATTTAAAGTGGGTGGCCTTGGAGTTATGATTGGTGGTGCAATAGGATTTTTATTTGGTGGTATTGGTGCTATCCCAGGTGCAATCATAGGTGGTTTAATTGGAATGGCTTTGGGTGCAATTTTTGGATATATTGGTGGTGATAAAATTACAGCTAAACTGAAAGAAGCTGGAGCAGCTGTTGCTAAGTTATGGGGTAAGGGAGTAGGCTTTATAATGTATCATTTAAGAAGAATTGGTGAATGGTTTTATAGACCTGGACAACCTGGTCCAATAGCTGGGCCACATGGTTCAACAAAAACAGAAATCTTTGGTGGATTTATATCATGGGACCCTGGTAATTTTTCACTTAAAGCTATGTGGGATTCGGCTATGGATTCAATATGGGGAATGGTAACTAAGGTTGGTGAATGGTTTTGGAAAGATAATAAAGCTTTTGGTGGTAGGATTACAATACCAACTTGGGACGAGATATTTGGTGATTTTAAAGAATCAATGGCTAATATGTGGAGTGTGATTGCAAATATTCCTAGACATATAAAACGTGGATTAATATCTATATTGCCAGATTGGATGATAAAAGGATTAGGTTGGGATACGCATGATTTTTATACTGGTACTACATTGGGACAAACTGTAGCTACTGCTATGAATAATCCAGGACAATCAATAGCAGAAATGGTTGAGCAACGTGCATATGAACAATCACAACTCGATTTGAACGCCGGATACATGGTAGGCATGAATAAAGTGCTTCAAAGTCAGGAGGATTTACTCTTAATGGGCAACCCAGGTTCTGACCAATGGAAAAAATATCATCAGGATTTAAATGCTGATTCATTAAGGATGGCCGAACAAAAAAGAAAATTTGCTGATTTAGGTGGTGGTCAACGAACTATACCAGCACCAGTTCTTATTACTGATAGTGGTAATGACAAATCAAGTAGCACAGTAATTGTCTATAATAACCGTGTTCCTGCAGGATTAGGAAATGTTGGTGGTTATGGTAGTGGTTGGATGGCAGGACTTGGTCATGATATTGCA
>Ga0257107_1000207_pt1 | contig 22710 bp, 22 predicted proteins | sample LP_taG_2_FD_190178 | JGI IMG/M metagenome (GOLD analysis project Ga0257107, IMG submission 190178) | Marine microbial communities from Northeast Subartic Pacific Ocean, Canada - LP_J_2011_P26_500m | ecosystem: Environmental > Aquatic > Marine > Oceanic | place: Canada: Northeast Subartic Pacific...
TTCATGTAGATTTTATGCGCGTGCGTAGGACTGAAAAAATGACTATATCAGTACCGATTACACTAGTGGGCAAACCAGTCGGCGTAACAGAAGGGGGGATACTTTCTCAGGCGATGAACCAAATAGAGATCAGTTGTTATCCTACTAATGTTCCAGAACATATTGAGGTTGATGTAGACCACCTAGGACTAAATTCTTCAGTGAGTGTCGCTGATGTAAATGTAGATGATGAAGATATCGATATACTTAGCGCGGCTGATCTTAATGTTGCTTCAGTAATTCCTCCAGCAGCGGAAGAAGAACCAGTGATCACTGATGAAGAGGTGTCTGATGAGGATGTATCCGATGAGGATGCTATTGATGATGGCGAAAAAACTGATAAGGATTCAGATGACTCTGAATCAGATGAAGATAAGCCTGAGAAATCGAATTAATTTTGATTGCATTTGTAGGTTTAGGTAACCCCGGAGTTAAATATGAAGATACAAAACACAACGCAGGATTTTGGATATTAGACGAAATGGCAAATAGATATAAAATTTCGTTTAAACCTGGAAAGGGTGATTACGTTGTTGCATCAAAGCCAAATAAGTTTTTGCTTTTTAAGCCAACAACGGGGATGAACAATAGCGGTCAGGCGGTTCAAGATATATCTGATTCTTGGAATCTAATTGCAAAAGAAATTTGTATTATTCTAGATGACGTTGATTTACCACTGGGTTCTTTACGAATTAAGCCTAAGGGTGGAGATGGGTCTCACCGAGGATTGGAAAGTATAATATATTCATTAAATACAAATCTAATTCCTCGGTTAAGATTTGGAATTGGCACTGATGAAAAAATGCGTCCAGCAGAAAATTATGTTCTTAAGCCATTTAATAATAAGGATCAAAAGATTTCAAAGGAAGCAGTTAAAAGAGCTGCAGATGCATTGGATGGTATATTATTTAATGGTTTAGAAAAAACAATGAACACTGTTAATTCATAAAAAATGGAGAAAAAGAAATAATGGATAGTCTGAACAATAACCTCTTGCTAATTATGCTGTCTGGGGCTTTAGCTATGGGGTTTTCTTTTTGGAAAACTTCCTGGATAAACAAGCAGAGTCAAGGTAATGATCGTATGAAATCTATTGGCGCTAGTATAGCTGATGGAGCAATGGCATTTCTTAAGGCTGAATATCGCATCCTAGCAGTTTTTGTAGTTGCGGTTGCGTTTATTCTTGGATATGCAAACTCTGGAAGATCTGACACTAGTGCAATGATATCTTTTTCTTTCGTTATCGGGGCGCTTACATCAGGATTGGCTGGATTTTTAGGCATGAAAGTTGCAACAAAAGCTAATACTCGAACGACTCATGCAGCTGAGGAAAGTTTAGCAAAAGCTCTTAATGTCGCATTTAGTGGTGGATCTGTTATGGGGCTAAGCGTTGTCGGTTTGGGCGTTTTAGGTTTGGGCGGACTACTATATCTTTATTCATTTATGTATGGTTTTGATAATTCTTCAGCCGTTTCCATGGTCCTAAATATCCTATCTGGTTTTTCATTAGGTGCTTCATCAATAGCACTTTTTGCTAGGGTAGGTGGAGGAATATATACAAAAGCGGCTGATGTAGGAGCAGATTTAGTAGGAAAAGTGGAAGCAGGAATACCTGAAGACCACCCTCTTAATCCCGCCACTATCGCTGACAATGTTGGTGACAATGTTGGTGATGTAGCTGGAATGGGGGCAGATTTATTTGAATCATATGTTGGTTCAATTATTGGTTCTATGGTTTTGGGGTCAAGTATATTTGTCGCTGGAGGATTAGATTTAAACTTTGTTATTCTTCCTTTGCTGATTGCAGCCTCGGGGATTTTAGTATCTATTATTGGCACTTTTATGGTTTCTGTAAAAGAAGGTGGAGATCCACAAAAAGGATTAAACCAAGGAGAGCTTGGAAGCGGAATTATTATGGTTGCAGTAATCTATTTACTGATAATCAAGTTTTTACCTGAAAACTATATCCAACAAGGGGTATCCTATAATGGGATTGGTGTTTTCTATGCGACTATAATTGGTTTATTTGGCGGCTTAGGGATTGGGAAAATAACTGAATACTATACTGGGACGGGTACTAAACCAGTTAAATCTATAACAGAACAGTCACTCACCGGTCCAGCCACCAATATTATCGCAGGCTTAGGAGTTGGTATGGAGTCAACTGCAGTACCGATAATCATAATATCTGCTAGTATTATGGGGGCATATCATTTTGCTGGGCTATATGGAATTGCTATGGCTGCATTAGGTATGCTGGCAAATACAGGTATTCAATTGGCAGTAGATGCATATGGGCCAATTTCTGATAATGCAGGTGGGATTGCAGAGATGGCTGAGCTTCCAAGTGAGGTTCGTGAAAGAACTGATAAACTTGATGCAGTAGGGAATACAACAGCTGCTATTGGAAAAGGATTTGCAATAGGTTCTGCAGCTCTAACGGCCTTGGCGCTTTTCGCTGCGTTTATGGTTAAGAGTGGTATCTCAAGCATTGATATTTCAAACCCGATAGTTATGGCTGGATTATTTGTAGGCGGGATGTTGCCATTTCTTTTTTCTTCTATGGCAATGGGAGCAGTTGGGCGAGCAGCTATGGACATGATTGAAGAGGTTCGACGCCAATTCAGAGAAATACCAGAATTAAAGAAAGCACTAAAACTAATGAATCTTAAAGAAAAAGAAGATTGGAGCGATCATGACAAACAGGTTTATAATGATGCACTGGGCAAAGCCGACCATGGGCGTTGTGTAGAAATTTCAACAGAGTCAGCATTAAAAGAGATGATTGCACCTGGCCTTCTAGCAATAATTACTCCAGTTGTTGTAGGGTTCGTTCCAGGTTTACTTGGAAGCGATCAAGGACCTGAAATATTAGGAGGTCTTCTTGCTGGGGTTACGGTCACAGGAGTACTTATGGCTATTTTTCAATCAAATTCAGGTGGTGCATGGGATAATGCAAAAAAAATGATTGAAGAAGGAATTAAAGTAAATGGTCAAGAAATAACAAAAGGATCAGATGCACACAAAGCCGCAGTAGTAGGTGATACGGTAGGTGACCCGTTTAAGGATACATCAGGCCCTTCGTTAAACATATTAATTAAGCTAATGTCAGTGGTTTCTTTAGTAATTGCACCATTAATTAAATAGAATATTAAGGAGTTTATATGCGCTATTACGAAATGTTATATATTGTTAATCCAAATTTTGAACGTAAAAAATTAGATGAAACAATGAAAGAAATTGATAATAGATTAACTGAAACAAAATCAAAAATAATTAATCATATTATTTGGGGAAAAAAAAAGTTAGCATATCCAATGCAAGGTCATAAATACGGAACATACATATTAGTTCACTATCAAGGTGGCAATAAAAATAAACTAGATGAATTTGATTCTTGGTTAAAACTAAGTGATCTGATCATTCGCCACATGATTGTACGAATTAAAAAAGAACCGGATGTACTTGAAAAAGTTGATAATGAGTCGTCTATAGAAGATAAAGAAGGACTAAAATCTGATAAAGATAAAAGTTCAGATGATGTTAAAGATAAAATATCAAAAGAAAAAAATGATGAAGAAACTGAAGGAGTAGAATAATGGCTTTTCAAACAAGAAGAAAATATTGTTTTTTTAAAGAAAATAATATTATTGAAATTGACTATAAAGATGTCAAATTATTAAAGAGATTTATAAATGATAATGGTAAAATTATGCCTCGTCGAGTTACTGGCACGAGTGCAAAGATGCATCGTAAAGTTGTAAGTGCAATAAAGCGAGCTCGCACAATAGGTTTAATGCCTTTTATTGATAATGGTTCAGAATAATATTAGTGAGGTATAATCATGAAAATTATTTTATTGAGTGATATTGAAAATTTAGGTGAATCAGGAGATGTTATAGCTGTTAAGCCTGGATATGCTAGGAATAAGTTAATCCCTCAAGGGTTAGCGCTTAGGGCTTCAAATAGGAATATAGCGGTTGCTAATGAAAACAAGAGAGTTGCAACGTCTAAGCTCGAAAGAGAAAATCAAGCTTTGAACGTTTTGGCAAAAAAATTAAGTAATGTTGAAATAACTATTGAGGTTAAAGTTGGCGATGAAGAGAAAATGTTTGGTTCTATCACAAACAAAGATATTCACAAAGAATTAATTGATAAAGGTTTTGAAATAGAAAAAAATCAGATATCCATTGAAGAACCAGTAAAAGCGTTAGGTATTTATCATATTAACGTAAAGATATCGAAAGATATAACTTCTGATGTAAAGTTATATGTGATTAAAGGCTAGTCTTTAATATTAATATATAATGTTTGCTGAAGTAGCGCTTTCTATATCGACATTTCAATCTTTTACATATAAAATCCCGAGTGATCTGATTCATATTGCCCGAATCGGATCACGAGTTAAAGTTCAATTAGGTAATCGTCTGGTTTATGGTGTAATTACCGCACTAAACGAGAATACAACTTATGAAGGTGATATTAAACCTGTTTCAGAGATAATTGACGATGGCCCAATTCTAACAAAAGAATTATGGGATTTAATACATTGGATTAGTTATTATTATGTTACACCTATTGGTAAAGTTTTTAATACTGTTTTACCGGTTAGTATATCAAAAAATTATTCGCCCCAATTAAACTGGTATGCTAAATACGTTGAGCTTGAAAGCGGAATCGTAATTGATGATTTGAAAAAAAAAGCACCCATGCAGTATAATGTATATAGACACATCAAAAAAGCAACCCCCTCGACATTATTACAAGTATCGTCATTAAAAAATATTTGTTCTAACCCTGTTTCTATTTGTCAGTCTCTTGAGAAAAAAAAGTTGATTATACTTGTTAAAAAGGGAAAGGAATATAGTATAGATGATTTATCATTTAACCCAGTTGAAAAAAAAATACGTTTTAACCCGGATCAAAAGATAGTAATAAATAAGCTGAATAAATGTTTGGAAACAAGAAAATTTAATTCTCATTTATTACATGGTGTGACAGGAAGTGGTAAAACTGAAATATTTATAGAAATCATAAAAAAAGTTATAGCGCAAGGTAAATCAGCGATAATATTGTTGCCAGAGATTTCATTAACTCCGCAAATAGCGGGACGTTTTAAGTCGGTTTTTGGTAATAAAACTGCATTATGGCATTCTCAATTAACTAAATCTCAGCGCGCATCCACATGGCATAAGATATACAATAATGATTATAAAATAGTTATAGGTGCAAGAAGCGCGATATTTGCACCATTGAAAAATTTAGGGGTAATTATAGTGGATGAAGAACATGATTCATCATATAAGCAGGAGTCCCCATCTCCAAGATATCACGCAAGAGATGTCGCAATTATGCGTGCAAAATTTGAAGAATCCAGTATATTGTTATCAAGTGCGACACCTAGCTTAGAGAGTTATTATAATTATCAGCATAATAAGCATAAATATCTTAGCTTACCAAAGCGATATGGGAACGCAAGATATCCAACAGTGAAAATTGTTAATCTATTAGTAGAGAGTGAAGAATCAGGGAAAATAAATACTGTCATTTCTGGTATGCTATTAGATAAAATTGAAGAAAGACTAAATAAAAATGAACAAATATTATTGATTCAGAACAGAAGAGGTTATTCACCTTCAGTGCGCTGCTCAGATTGCAGTGCACTGATAATGTGTTCTGCCTGTAAAACCCCCCTTACGTATCATAAACAAGATAATAATCTTAAGTGTCACATTTGTGGTTATATTGAAATGCAATCAGTTGATAATTGTAAAGAATGTATGAGCAAAAATCTGATTTATACAGGGACAGGTACTCAGAAAGTGGAAAATATTGTAGAACAAACTTTTCCTCGTGCTCGCATTGCAAGAGTTGATCATGACAGCGTTAAGAAAAGTTCTGATATGATAAAAATTCTACAGTCTTTTTTTGATGGTAAGATAGATATTTTAATTGGGACACAAATGATTGCAAAGGGTTTAGACTTCCCAAATATAACTCTAGTTGGAATTATTAATGCTGATTTAGGCCTTCATTTACCTGATTTCCGTGCAAGCGAGAGAATTTTTCAGTTAATATACCAGGCAGCAGGTCGATCTGGTAGAGGTAAAAAGAAAGGAGAGGTCATTATTCAAACCTATGATAATGATAATCCAGTTATCAAAGCCGCAGCGAAATTAGATTTAAAGCAATATTATAAGATCATGTTAGATGATAGAAATATATTAAAATATCCCCCTTTCAGCTGGATCACAAAAATCGAATTCATCGGACCCGATCCAAAATCAGTTTTGGCATTGTCAAATAAAATAAGGAATAATTTATTAAACCAATATGAGGGGTTAGAAATATTAGGCCCAGCAGCATGTTTTAAAGAAAAAATTAAAAATAATTATAGGTTTCAGGTTATATTAAAATCTTTGAAAAAATATGATTCTAACGGCGAAAAATTACATTTATTTATTAATGAAAATTTTATTAAACATAAAAATTTTAGCGTTGGAGCAAACAACGTCCAGATACATGTAGATCCAATATCCATGATATGAAAAAATTTATTATTTTGTTTTTGTTTTATTATTTAAATGGAGATACAATTTCCCCGAGCTTGTATTCATGGTTTTCTGCTTCAAAACTATCTCAGGCTGGTGGCGGGAATCTGAATATGAGCCCAAACTCTAGGTCAGCAAATCCAGCAAACTTATCATTAATCCGGAGTTTTTCTACATCATTTATATTATATCCAGCAGGTATCCAAGCACAATCTGTTTCTCTTTTAATCCCTCAATCTAATCGATTAATAACAGTAGCAATTAATCATATTTCTTATGGGACTTTTAAAGGATATGATGAAAATGCAATACCAACAAATAATTATAGTTCTAGTGATACGTGGATGAGATTAGGTTATTCAGGATTATCAAAAAACCTTCCTATAAGCTATGGTATTTCTAACCAATTATATTTTTCAAAATTGGGCAAATACAGTTCAACGATATTCTATTTATCATTAGGTGCGATATGGAATATAAAAAAATACAAAACAAACATTGGATTATCGATTAATGATATATCAATAAACACAAGTCGAATTAATAATGTTATTGAAAAGTCGCCATTAAGATATAATATTGGAGTTTGTAAAAAATTAGAGTATCTGCCTCTAAAAATTTCGATAGACTATCTATCTATTTATAATAAAAAAAATAAAGATTATTTTATTAGTGGCATTTTTTCTCTTCCCAAAAACCTAAGTTTTATCTGGGGGACATCTACAAGGAAGCTTAGCCAAAATATAAAGGAAAGTGTAATTAAAACTATTTTTGGATCAAGTGGTGTGGGTATTAGTTATAAAGATAATGGTATTATAATCGGCTATGGTTTATACGTTTATGGAACAGGTGGATGGACCAATGGTTTAGATCTAAGTATAAATTTTTAGTTTATTTATAATGAAATTCATTTTATCCCTTACGTTGTTTATAAATGTTTTCTATGCACAAAATGATTATCCAATAGTTTTAATTCATGGTTTTTTTGGTTGGGGGAATGATGAGATGGGTAATTACCATTATTGGGGCGGTCAAAAAGATATCCAAAAGACATTAGAAGGAAATGGATTTACAGTGTTTAATGTATCTGTCGGACCAATATCATCCAACTGGGATAGAGCAGTTGAAGTTTATTATCAGCTTAAAGGCGGACAAACAGATTACGGTTATAAACATGCAAAAAAATATGGTCTAATCCAAAAACCATCTGATAAAAAATATAAAGGATTATACCCTGCGTGGGATAAAAACCATCCTGTCCATTTAATCGGACATAGTATGGGTGGACAAACAGCTCGAATGTTACAATATTTATTAGAAACAGAATTATTTGAAAACGATTCTAGTACAACAAATGAAAAATCAGACTTATTAGGCCTTTCAAGAAAAGATTGGATATCCAGTATAACCTCGCTAGCCACACCTCATGATGGTAGCACATTAACAGATATTCTTATAAAAACGTTTCCGTTTATACAATATTTTATTGGTCTAGCAGGTGTAGTAGGGACAGATTTTTATGATTTTGACTTAAGCCAGTGGAATCTAAATAGATCCTTAGAAGAATCATGGACTAATTATGTGGACAAAATGAGAAATCACAATGCATGGAAAACCAAAAATATTAGCTCTTGGGATTTAAGTTTAGATGGCGCTGCAGAGTTAAATGGCTATTTAAATGCAAGCCCTGATATATATTATTTTTCTTTTGTTTTTTCAGCGACTAGTAAAGACGAATCCACAGGATATTATACTCCAAATGATGATGTTTTTTTACTGATTCGTTCAAGAGCAAAATTATTAGGCTCAAAAATTATTTTTAAGGAGGACGGAAATGAAACAGACTCAACCTGGTGGGAAAATGATGGTATAGTTAATGTTAGATCGATGAAGGGTCCAACTTCAGGAGAAAATGGAGCAGACCCTATTGTCCCATTTGTAGCTAATGATACTCTTATGCAAGGACAATGGTATACTTTTGGGCCGATTAATCTAGATCATTATCAAAGCGTGGGGCACATGCTTTCAAAAGAAAAAAGAGTAAAGCTAGACTCACTTTATATAAATCACGCAAAACGGTTAATGTCGTTACCAAGAGACTAGTCTTTTATAAAAATTTATATATTTGTAATATACAACTATGCACTATGGTGAATTAATATCTTCATTCTTAATCGACCTACAAAGATTATTCAGGTTAAATATATCTATAAAGGATTTGACATATAGTCAGACATTGGCAATGATTTCCATACCTGATGATGGAATTGAAATGTCTGAATTAGCTTGGAAATTAGGCTTAGATAATAGTACTGTGACAAGGCTGGTTATTAGATTAGAAAAAAAAAATTGGGTAGATAGAAAAAAAAGCCAAAGAGATCAAAGAGCCGTCGAAGTTTTTTTGACAGACAAAGGTGCTTTAATCCAGCATGATATTGAAAAAGAAATAGATAATATTGGTGAAAAAATAAAATCAGAGGTTGAAAAAGATCAAAAAGAATCACTCTTAGAGTCTCTATTTTCTTTTCAGTGGACTCTTAGAAAATTTTTTTTAAAAAAATAATTTATTACAATAGTGAACATATCAGCATCAATATTAACTTGGTTTGATATAGCGAAAAGAGACCTCCCATTTCGCAATAATAAAAACCCGTATAATATTTGGGTTTCTGAGATTATGTTGCAGCAAACAAAGGTAGAGACAGTTATTCCTTATTATAATAATTGGATAAAAAAATATCCCGATATTGTATCTGTTTCAAAAGCGTCTGAATCAGATTTATTAAAGACCTGGGAAGGATTGGGGTACTACGCAAGATGTAGAAATTTTCACAAAGCAGCAAAAATTGTTTGTAAGGATTATGATTCTAATATACCTAGTTCTTGGGATGAATTTAGAAGTCTACCAGGCGTGGGGGATTATACTGCAGGGGCTGTTCTTTCTATCGCATTTAATAAGCCATTTATTGCTTTAGATGGCAATGTTAAGCGTGTAATGGCACGTGTAATCGGAAGAAGAAAACTCTCTAATAATAATCTTAAGCTTATTATCTCTAGATTAAATAAATGGTTAGACTATAATAGGCCTGGTGATTTTAATGAGGCAATAATGGAGTTAGGAGCCTGCGTTTGTTTACCTAAGTCTCCAAAATGTTATGATTGCCCGATTAATAAATTTTGTGTTGCTTATAAAAGTGGGAATCCTCTCGAATATCCAATTAAAGTAAAGAAAAAAAAGATTCCTCATTATACATTTGTTGGTGGTCTAATCAGAGATAAAAATAAAATTTTGATTCAACAGAGAGATGAAAATATGCTATATGGATTATGGGAGATTCCAAATAAAAAAGTAAAATCTGTTAAAGTTATAGTTAAAGTATTAAAAAATTATATTATGGATCATTATGGGCTTAATATTATGGTTGAAAAACAATTAGGTATAATTAATCATTCTTATTCACATTATAAAATAGATATAATCTTAATGGATTGTATTAAAGCGGGTGAAGTAATAAAACAAAATAAAAGATATAAGTGGATTAAAAAATCTGAAATTGTGAAATATCCGTTTCATAAGGTTAATCATAAAATATTTTCTTTATTAAAAAATGATTATTGGGCTATATAAGACTATTATTTCTTTGATTCTTTGGCCAATATGGTTTGCTTTTTTAATCATTGTGTTGCCAATATTCTTAATTTTTATATTATTAGTAAATAAACAATATTTTCATTATTTCTTGCGCCCGATGTCATATTTATTTTGTTTATTTGGTGGTCAATTAGTAAAGCTAAATGGGAAGATTCCAGATCCGAAATCTGGACCTTATTTATATATTTTAAACCATGAGTCTCTTTTTGATCATTTTATTTTTTTGCAATTCATAAAACATTATGTAACTGCAATCGCAAAGTTTGAACAATTCAAATATCCATTATGGGGCAATGTAGCAAGGTGTTATGGAGTTGTACCTATTGATAGATCTAATGTAAATAAGGCTATAAGAAGTTTAAAATTAGTTGAAAAAGAAATAATAGATAATAAGATCTCGTTTTTAATAGCCCCGGAAGGGACTCGTTCAGAAGATGGTTCTCTTGGAGAGTTTAAAAAAGGTGCTTTTCATATAGCAAAAAATACAGGGATAAGTGTTGTGCCAGTAATAATTAATGGTGCTTATGAAGCAAAGAAAAAAACAGACTGGCGTTTATCACCTGGGATAATAGACATTTGTTTTACGGATATTATTACTCAAGATTTTTATTCCGACATGTCAGTTGGTCAGCTCAGAGATTATGTTCGGCAGAAAATCAAGGATTTTGTAGATTAATGATACTATGCAAATATTGAATATTGATTCTATAAAAATTGTACAGATTTTAGCTTCGTTATTTTTCTCTATAGTATTCTTTCAATCTGGTATTGATAAAATTATAGATAGAAAAGGAAATCTTGAGTTTTTTAAAGATCATTTCAAAGATACTATTTTAAATAAAATTTTCTCACCAGCATTAAGTATTTTGGCATTTTTAGAAATAACTACAGCAGCAGTTTGTTTGTTTGGATTTACATATAGTCTAGTATTCGCAGATACAACTTTTATTTTTTATGGGCTATTACTTGCGGGGCTTGTTTTATTAATGTTGTTATTTGGTCAGCGTGTTGCTAAAGATTATATTGGTGCTGCAGACATAACAGTATATTTTATAGTATGTATTATCACAATTATGAGTTTTAAAATAAAAGGATAAATAATTATGGATAAATCTATATCCTTAGATATGATTAAATCATACCAGGAAAATAGCAGCTCCGATCTGTCTCTTAAATTATCACGTAATGCTGCTACACATAATGAGATAACAGATCTTGCAATGAATTGGGATGAATATAGGAAAATTGACCACACATTTTCTGAGCAAATAACTGGCGAAATGAAAATTACTAACCAAAAGTCAAGTGGCCGTTGCTGGGGCTACGCAGGTCTAAATCTTTTCAGGATTTATCTTGGAAGAAAACATAATCTTAGAAATTTTGAATTCTCTCAAACATATTTTATGTTTTGGGATAAGTTAGAAAAGTCCAATTATTTTTTGAATTGTATCATTGAAACTGCAAGCGAAACTTGGGACAGTAGGCTTATGATGCATTTATTACATAGTCCAATTCAAGATGGTGGACAGTGGGACATGTGGGTTAATCTTATTAACAAATATGGTGTTGTTCCAAAATCAGAGATGCCTGAGACATATCAGTCTGGTAAATCAATGAGAATGAATCGTATGATTACCAGAAAACTAAGAGAATATGCAAAAGAATTAAGAGACTCAATTAATAATCAGAAAAGTGAAGAAAAACTCTATGCATTAAAAAACACAATGCTGTCAACTATCTACAAAATGCTGGTTATTCATCTTGGAGAACCACCTGAATCATTTACCTGGCAAGTCAGAGATAAGAAAAAGGGATTCCTTCGCTTTAAAAATCTTTCGCCTCTAAGTTTTTTTAAGCAACATGTTGGCATTGAATTAAACGATTTAGTCTGCCTCATTAATTGTCCGATGTCAGATAAAGAATATGAAAGAGTTTATACCGTAGAATTTCTCGGGAATGTCATCGAAGGAAACCCTATACGATATTTAAATGTTGACATAGATGTATTAAAAAATGCTGCAATAGAATCCATAAAAAATAATGACCCAGTCTGGTTTGGATGTGATGTTGGCAAGTATTTACATCGAACCCATGGAGTGATGGACACAAAATTATTTGATTTTAAATTGTTCTATGGGACAGAATTTTCACTTGATAAGGCAAGTAGATTAGAGTATGGTGAAAGTAAAATGACCCACGCAATGTTATTCACAGGCGTTGATCTAGATTCAAAGGGGGAACCTAAAAAATGGAGAGTGGAAAATAGTTGGGGTGAACGAAATGGAGAAAAAGGTTACTATATAATGTCTGATGAATGGTTTGATCAGTATCTATATGAAATAGTGGTAAGTAAAAAATATTTAGAGTCTGACATTGTTGATCTATATGAAAAACAAGATGCGCAATTATTGTCACCGTGGGACCCTATGGGAGCACTAGCTAGGTGAATACTTAATATAACGAGGAGGATATGGAGAGTAAAATATATTGGCTTTTTGCTTTTGTAGGTCTTTACTGGGCTTATTGTATTTTTTGGGGGATTAAAGGAGCTCGCACATCTAAAACTTCTGAAGATTATTTTGTCGCGGGTAGGTCAATTGGTACCTGGGTATTTGTTCTTGCCGCGACCGCTACCAGTTTTTCTGGCTGGACTTTTGTAGGTCACCCTGGGAAAATCCTTACAGATGGTTTACCATATGCTTTTGCTTCATTCTATGCCCTGACAATTCCTTTTACTGGTGTTTTGTTTTTAAGACGTCAGTGGGTCCTTGGCCGTGCATTTAACTACATAACTCCGGGTGAGATGTACTCAGACTATTATGGTGGAAACTTAATCCGGGGGCTCACTGTTTTAGTTGCCTTTTTGTTTTCTGTACCATACTTGGGGATTCAGCTTCGTGCATCTGGGGTATTATTCAATGTGCTAACAGATGGGATGATATCAACCAATGTGGGGATGATTCTATTGTCAACAGTTGTGGTTATATATGTTGCATCTGGTGGATTGCGTTCGGTTGCCTATGTTGACTGTGCACAAGCAGTTCTGCTTGCGCTAGGGATTGTTATTCTTGGGATGATTACGATAACTTGGATTGGTGGTTGGAACTTATTTACTGAGGGGATTGGTGATTTAGTAAAAAATGATCTTTCTTTAGGTGAACGATTAACTCTAGATGGATTTTCAAATCGAGTTTCTATGCCCGGTTCTATACAGTGGGTGTCATCAGGTTCTGCAGCAAAGGGAGGAGTTTGGACTGGAATGATGTGTATGACATATATGTTTGCACTTATGGGGATACAATCTTCACCTGCTTTTTCTATGTGGGCCTATGCAAATAAAACATCTGAACCTTTCCGCTGGCAGCAAGTTGTTGCATCATCAGTCGTAATTGGAATTATATTATTTACATTTACAATTTTCCAGGGGATGGGAGCAGATGTATTGGTGTTAAACGGAATTTTTGATAGTATATCCGAGAGTAACCTAGTGCCCAAATTAATTGACCTAATGTCTGAATCTGCCCCTTGGCTTGTTGGGCTTTTAGCGGTTTGTGCTCTCGCTGCAATGCAAAGTACGGGGGCTGCCTATATGTCTACTTTTAGTGGAATGATTACACGAGATGTTTACAAACATTATTTCAATCGAGATGCAAGTGACAGCGCTCAAAAAATGATAGGGCGAGTATTTGTCGTAGTAGTAGCTAGTGCGGCATTATTAGTTGCTATATTCTCAACTGATGCTTTAGTTATGCTTGGAGGGCTCGCAGTCGCATATGGTTTTCAGATGTATCCAGCTCTTATTGGAAATCTATATTGTAGCTGGATTTCTCGAAAGGGGATTATTTTAGGGTTAATCAGTGGGCTTGTAGCTGTTACACTTACGGATAAAATGTCGAGCTTATTTCCTTTACCGTGGGGGGCATATCCACTTACAATTCACTCAGCAGGTTGGGGGATTCTTTTTAATGCAATTTTCACTATAATCGGTTCATATTTTTCCCCGGATAGTAATGATAGAATTATTAAACGTAAGAACAGACACGCCTTTCTAGCTGAGATTGCTGGAGTATCAAAGGAGAAGAAAAAATTAATACCATTAGCTTGGCTACTGGTTCTTATTTGGTTTTTATTTGGGTTTGGTCCTTTTGCTACGATAGGAAACAGTATATTCTCAAACCCTAATGATCCTGTTTCTTGGGGCCCATTTGGGTTACCTTCGTTATGGGTATGGCAATTAGTTTTCCTTCTTTTTGGAATATTTGTCATGTGGTTTCTTGCTTTTTATATGGGCTTCTCAAAACCAATAGCTCCAGATAATGTAGAAAGGTTATCTAAAAAATATTTTAAATAGAATTTTGATAGTAATTACATTTACGTTTTTTATGGTTTAAAGAATAAATATATTTGAGCTAATGGATACAAATAAAAAAATAGAAACAAATTCTTCATCTTTTGATGAGATCGATAAAAAAATACATGCAAACCAGGTTTTATATGATCAGTTACATCAGTCTTTAGTTGATGAAGTGATCTCAACAGCTGAAGAAAATGATGAAGAACAAAAGAGGATATCCAACAAAAAATATTCCGAAAAAAACTATTTAAGTAAAATTAAAGAGTTTTACCAGTCTAATGAATTATTTAAATATGCAATGTGGGGGTTTGGGGCAGTACTTTTAGCAACAACATTGTTAACAGTAATAGAATATGACTTATTCAATGAAGATGTAAAAGATGATATTGGTGAATCTTTTATGTTCGGCAGCAACGAGCCAAACTGGCTAGATACGTATTTTCATACATTTTGGTGGGCAGTTGTAACCTTTACGACAGTGGGCTATGGTGATGTAAGTCCGGTAACACATTTGGGTAAATTTTTAACTATACTAATAATGATTTTAAATCTAGGCATTGTAACAATGCTTACAGGTGCTGTGTCCTCTGTTTTGGTCGCAGCGCGATTGAAAGGAGATGATAAATTGGATGAGACTAAATATTATGGACACTTAATTATTGCTGGGTGGAACCCTGCAGTACAGTCAGCGTTAAGGCTGATTGAATCGAATGAAGATTCAGCCTCTGCCGTTATTCTAATTAATGAGACAGAAGCAGAGGTTGTAAAGCGAGCGGTATCAGGATTTGACCGTTTAGATATAACACATTTATCAGAAAATTTCACTCAAGAAGGAGTGTTAAAAAAAGCCTTCATTGAAGAATGTGGGACTTTTATGATTGTACCTGATGAGTCGGGGTTATTACCAAATGAAAAGCCAGATGAGGATAAAACCGTTCTCACTGCGTTGACAGCAAAATCAATTTCTGAAAGTATTCAAGTTGTTGCCTATATTCTAGATGAAGAATATATATCTCACCTCCATAGAGCGAATGTAAATGAGATTGTATTCCCAGATGAGCATATCCCTCATATGCTTGCAAAACATGTAACAGATCCGGGTGTACCACAATTATTTGATGAGTTAATAACTCAAGAGAAGCATGATAAAGGTATTCAAGTTGTTTCTATACCTAAAGGCCTGGTAGGTCTGACGCATAATAAAGTTTCTGCTTATTATAAGTTTAAAAATAAGTGGCTACTCGTTGGTTATGCGATAAAAAAAGCAGGGTTTAGCCTTGAAGAACAAATGGGTGAGAGTGGTAGTCCAATAATAAGAGACATGATAAAAGAACAGTTAGATAGCGCGGGGATTAAATTATCAAGTGATGAACATGTAATCGTAGAAATTAATCCTGATGATGAGTATGTTATTGATGGAAAACATAAAGCATTGGTATTGAGGTAAGACTATGAGCGTTAACGCAAAACAGATTAAAAAAATAAATTATTTTAGTAAAGTCCCAGAAGATTTTTGTTCTGAGCTTGCGAAGGTTGTTGAACAAAAAAAATGTTCTCCAGGAACAAGCTTACTCAAGGAGGGAGAAGCTGGAGATACTATGTTACTTATCTTTCAGGGGCAGGTAGAAGTATCAAAAAATATGATGGTCAAAACCCCTAGTGGATTTACGATGTCAACAAAATCAATTATTAGACTTGAGACTACAGATCCGCCACCTGCAAATAATCCAATATCTGAGCCCACAGTTTCTGTGGTAAAAGCGCCTGCCTTTGGGATTGGTGAGTTTTCACTAGTGCTTGATGATGCAAAAAGAACCTCACATGTTACGGCAATGACAGATATTGATTATGGGATCTTAAGCTTAGATGACTTTTCAAACATTGTTCAGGAAAATCCATCAATAGGAGGTTCAGTCTATTTTGAGGTTGCAAAATCCGCGGTGAATAATTTAGCTACCGCTACTCAGGATATATCTAATCTTACTCAGGCTTTCTTTTTTGCTCTAACCAGATAAAATCAATTTAGAAAGAATGTTTTTCTACGAGTATTAATTTTTATTTCTAGTTCGTTTATTTTTGCTTTTTCGTCTGGGGTATGATCTTTTTTAGACTTTAATTTGTCTAGCTCTAGCCTTAAGAATTGTACATCCCGATCAAGTTTCGCTAGTCTGGCCTTCATCTGGTTAGACAATATTTTTTTAAAATCATCAATTTTATCACTGTCTGGAGAATAATAAATGTTTGTATTCCCACGGTCTGTGTCTTCCCAGAAGGTTGGACCGCTAAATCTTATTCTATTGTATAAACCCTCCATTAGATTAAGATAAGTTTTATTATCAAAATATGCTAAGTCGTCAAGGACATCGGATACAATAGTCTCAGCAAAATCAAGTTTATTAATTTTAATGTAGTGTAGCGCTAAACCTATTTGTAGAACACGGACACCATTATTTACAGTCTGATCAAGATCTTCTTTAGGATAATCAGGTGGATTATCAAGCTGTAGTATTTCTTTTAATAAGTGCTCTTGTAGTTCATTATCCCAATCATTTTCAGATATTAAAATAGATATTTTCTTTAATTCTGTTGTTAAAACATCTACTATAAAATATAGAGAAGGATTATTTGCAGCTTGTTTGTATATCTCATTACTATAAAACTTAAAATAGAAATAACCTTGCTTTAGTAAATCCGTTTTATTGTGGTCTACATATCCTTTTAACAATGCTGAATAGTGAAATGCTAGATTGTATAAATTTCTTGGTTCATTATTTCTAACAGCGTGTTTGATAGCAAACCTCATAAACGTATTAAACCTTATATTAATATCTGTAATCAGGCTTTCTTGATTTAGTTTTAATGTTAATAGCCCGATTGATGAAATCTCGCTGGCGATTAAAGAAGCAAGCTCGTATTCTCCGGTTTCCATTTTTCTTATATATGCGTTGCCCATCATTTTAAATGATTTTACCTCGTAGAAAGTTTTTCTTTCTTCCAAATCTTTATACTGATGTTCTATATATGTTCTAAATGTTGGGTTATTCCGAATTGTATCAGTTGCTGAAAAAAAGTTAGAAACATATAATTCTTTATTTTTCATATATGCTCTAACTGTGTCTCCTACTCTGCGGATGATTTCTGTCTGGGCTTCTTTGAATGATATATATTCGAGCAAATCATCAAATTGGTCGATAGTTGACATTAGCTGGTACTGATAATGTTCGACAACTTTTTTGTCTCTCATTGCTATATGAATAGATTTGTTTTTTAATCGATTTATGTCATCAATATTTAGAGAATAAAGTTTTTTAATAACATTATCTGTCTTAGAGTACAAGAGGATATAAAATATATAAGGCAGAGAAAGCATTGATGAAATTGGCAGATATAAATAAGTATTAAGAATCACACTAGATAATCTCTCCATTGGCCCAAAGTAGTACATAATTACTGTAGCATGGATTGAAGCGATAATTAAAAACCAAATGAAAAGAAGGCTAACCCAGTCCTTTACAAATAAGTCCATAAGTTTTGGCGTAGACTCAGCAGCAATGGCTATAACGATGATCAGCGTACCTAAGACTGTTGCAAGTACGCCCCCCCAGATCTCTGGCGCGAAGGTTAGGTCTACAGCATCATGAGTTTCTTTCCCTAGGCCAAATAAATATTCAATCTGTAAAATAATTTCTGGATAAAAATAGTGAAATAAGATATCACTGCATATGATTCCAATAAATATGATCAGTAAAGAGGCAAATAATCTATGTTTGTTGATTATGCTTATAACATTTGCGAATAATATAGTTATCTGATTGTTCATACTTTCTTAAGTAGTTAAACTGGGTGAACGAAAGCTACGATTATGAAAACAGTTTTTCAATATCGAAGAACACATCAAAAATATTAAAAAAATGACCTGATAAAGCCAAAAATAAGAAAAAGGTATATATTGACTTTTAGTTGACCTTCACACTAACTGATGATAACTTTGTTGTCGCTCAGTCAGGGTTAGAGGTTCGCAGACTCGGGCAGAGAAAGAGGAGGTAATTGCGAACCATTAATACAAATTAATTCTAACGAGGTAATTATGTCAGATTGGACAAATAGTCACGACTTAGTATATGCATTTGTTTGCGTTTCTTTCTTAGCAGATGGAGAAGTTGATGAATCTGAAAAAGAAGCAATGCGTGGAAATGTAAAAGTTATGCTTCCTGATATGGGAGATGATGAGTATCACCAGGTTGAAAAAGAAGTAATTGATAAATTTATTGTATTGGGCGATGAATCTTCTCGTTTCAGTCAATATGGTTCTTCTCTTGACGCAGTTAAAGAAATGTTTACATCCGATGATGACCGCTATAAGGTGATAAAAAATCTTGCCTATATTGCTAGAGCAGATCAGTTTATTCATGAAAATGAAATGAAAATGATTGAGCAAGCTTGTAGTGCTCTTGACATGGAGGACAAGGTTAGCTTGGTTAAAACAGAATCAACTCTGTTTGTTGACTTTAAAGGTTAGTTTAACACTATAAAAATATATAATAATGCCCAATATTAATATTGGGCATTATTATTTCTAAGGATAGATATTTATGACAGTTAAAAGAGATAATAGCGATAGACGATCAGATGATAGACGATCAGATGATAGACGATCAGATTCAGAAAGTGTGTCTAATGATAGAAGAGAAGTCAGTGATAGAAGGTCAGATGAACGTCGATCAGAATCGGATCGACGCACATAATAGTTTAATATTTAACAGTACACCCTTTCCATTCCTGATAAAAAATTATTTAAAGAGAATAGCGCTTGATCGATAGCATCTAAGGCCTCTTCTTTTTTATCATCAGAATCACAAATTTTTCCGAGAAGTTTTTTAACAACTTCTCTGTGCCATTTGTCTGCATGCTGGTGTACTTCGAAAAACTTTAATGTTTCTTCTCCGTCTTCTACACCATAGAACTTTTTCAATCCATCAATTTTATTTTCAGCAATTTCTGGCACCATTGACTCGTAGCAATATAGAGCACCCATTCCGACATGGTATCTTTCATCTTTTGATAGTTTCATGAAGGAGTCAACCAATGCTTCTGTTTCTTCTATCGCAGATGCATTTTTCATTGACTCTCTATTGTTCCCCATACCTTCACCAAAACGCATCCACAACTCAGGATGATTTTCTTCACCACGCTCTTCATCAATTAGATTATCTAAAATTTCTTGTCTTACGGATATATCTTCGCAGTTGGAGTGGATAGAGGACAAGTATCTTGGGAACGCTGAAACATGCTTAAAATATTGGGCCGCATATTCTTGAATAATAGACCTATCTAGTTCTCCAGCATTCCACGCTTTGTAGAAGGAGTGATTCAATAGATGATGTTTTTCAATTTTCTCTTCAACTTTATCTAAAAATTCTGTTTTGTTCATATTTTTCTCCGGGTTATGATTATTTTAATTATCCTAGCCAAATACCAGCGCAGAAAAATATGCCTGTTAGGAAATGCAATCCAATAGTTCCTGCATTTGCTGGCTGTAAAAGTCTATTATCATAGTGTTTGTAAAGGGTTTTGATGGTGTAAATACTATAAAATGATGTAATAAGTGATATAAGAGATAACATTGGAAATGTTTTAGGCTTTGTCAGGGCAAGCGCTATGATACTGATAAACGCACCAAGTACTAGAAAGACATATCCTACCCTAGCATTTTTGGGCCCAAAGACTACAACAAGATTATTTTTCCCAGTGGCTTTATCTCCATCATGGTCTGGGAATTGGTTAACATATACAATAGCGGCAACAAGCAAGCCGATGGGGATTCCTGCTAAAATTGCATCATTAAGGTATGCAGTGTCTCCATTAGTTTGAACAAGAAAACTTCCTACAACCATTAGTGGACCAAAATTCAAACCAATCAAGAGCTCTCCTAATCCTTTTCTAGATGCGAATCTAAATGGTGGAGCAGTATAGAAGAAACCAGATAAAAACCCAATGAAACCTAGGTATAATATATAAATCCCTGCTTTATTAATTAACGGTATGCCGATTAAAGCACTAAGTGCAAATGTAATGATTGAAAGGTATAACATTCCTTTAGCTGAAATAAGCCCCATTTGTATACTTCTACTACCGCCTGAAAAAGGGACCATATAATTATAATTTGCTTCATCAGTCCCACTAGTATGATCAAAATAATCATTGGACGTATTAGTCCCAATATGTAGAAAGAATCCTCCAAACATGGTTAAAGTAAAGTAAATCCAATCTATTGATACGTATCTGCTAGCAACTGCAGCCCCTAGAAAAATAGGTACTATTGTTGCTGTAAGAAATGGTAGACGCATAATTACCATCCAGCAAAACATTTTAGTAGTAAAACTAATTTTGGGTCGAACTGATTCTGCAGTTTTATCTTTTAACAGCATTGTAATGCCGCAATAACCGATATGATCACCATTTTTGTCTTTTGTGGGAGTTATTTTGATTTTACATGGAATCTCATGCCCATTTTTATGTAGAAAAACGGAGTCACCCTCCCATTTCCCTTTTTCAACTGATTCTGCTAACCAGTTAACAACATGACCGAGAACGATTTCGCCTGCGCTAAAATCACTCACCCTTCCTTTGCCAATAATCTCATCTGCACTATAACCAAATAATTCCTGCGCGCCTTCACTAAAAGTTTCAATTTTCCCATCCAGATCGCAAGTTATAACGCTTTTTAACTCATCATTCATTGTGATTTATCCTTAATCTTTTAAATAAATAAGGTGATAAATTTATATTTAAAATATAATGAGTACACCAACAAAAAGAGTTGCCTTTCATACACTAGGATGTAAACTGAATTTTTCTGAGACATCATCAATTTCACGTGATTTTATTCATTATGGTTACGAAAAAGTTGCATTTAGAGATTTCGCTGATATTTATGTAATAAACACCTGTTCTGTTACTGAAAATGCAAATAAGGAAACTAAAAAACTAATCAGGCGAACAAAACGAATTAATCCCAATTCATTTATTGCCTTGGTTGGTTGCTATGCCCAATTAAAGCCTAATGAACTTATAAGTTTGGATGGTGTAAATATGGTTATCGGAGCTGAAGAAAAGTTTAATCTATTAAATCATTTAAATAAAATAGATCTTAGCGCTAATAAAAAACTAATGCTAAATACTAAGATAAAAGAGGTCAAAACATTCAATCTTTCTTACTCACACAATGATAGAACCAGATCATTTTTAAAGGTCCAAGATGGATGTGATTATCACTGTACTTTTTGTACAATACCAAGAGCTAGGGGGATTAGTAGAAGTGGCACAATTGAAAAAACTATGAAAATTGCAGAAAAAATTGCACAAACTGATACAAAAGAAATTGTACTAACAGGAGTAAATATTGGGGACTTTGGTGCCGGTTCAAGTGAATCTTTTTTTGATTTAATTGAGAGGATGGATATGCTCAATGGTATAGAAAGAATACGTATTTCCTCGATAGAACCAAACTTGCTTTCTGATGAAATTATAGAATTCTGCTCTCATTCAGAAAAATTCATGCCTCATTTTCATATCCCCCTTCAATCGGGGTCAAATAAAATTCTTCGATCTATGGGTCGCAGATATAATAAATCAGATTTTGCAAGTCGTATAAAAAAAATTAAATCATTGATACCAGAAGCATGTATTGGTGTAGATGTAATTGTTGGTTTTCCAACTGAAACAGAAAAAGATTTTATGGAGACTTATGATTTAATTGATCAGTTAGAAATTTCATACTTACATGTTTTTACATATTCTGAGAGGCTGGACACTAAAGCTTTAAAATTAAATCCTATTGTTCCTATGGATAAAAGAGCAGACCGGTCAAGAAGATTACATGAGCTATCTAATAAAAAAAGAAAGTTCTTTTATGATAGTTTTATTGGGGAAGCAAAATATACATTATTTGAAAGCGTAAAAAACGGTGAGCTGGTTGGTCATACGGATAATTATATTAAAATACGTGTAAATGGGGATATATCCTTGGTTAATACAATACAAAAAGTAAATATATTAGATAGAGAAAAAGAATATATGAAGGGACATATATATTAATAATTTAATTGTTGTTA
>Ga0257107_1000209_pt1 | contig 22657 bp, 23 predicted proteins | sample LP_taG_2_FD_190178 | JGI IMG/M metagenome (GOLD analysis project Ga0257107, IMG submission 190178) | Marine microbial communities from Northeast Subartic Pacific Ocean, Canada - LP_J_2011_P26_500m | ecosystem: Environmental > Aquatic > Marine > Oceanic | place: Canada: Northeast Subartic Pacific...
GGTAGCGCACGCCCTTGCCCTTGTACGGCTCCGGCTTGCGGAGCGCCCGGATGTCCGCGGCCACCTGGCCGACGACCTGCTTGTCGGGCCCGGACACGATGATGCGGGTGGGCTCTGGTACGTCGAAGGAGATTCCCGCCGGAGCCTTGACCTCGATCGAGTGGCTGAAGCCGAGTTGCATCTCGAGGGCATCCTTGCCCTTTGCGATGCAGCGGTAGCCGACGCCGATGATCTGGAGTTCCTTGGCGAAACCCTCGGACACGCCGAGGACCATGTTGTTCACCAGCGAGCGCGTCAGGCCGTGCATGGCTCGGTTGCGTCGCTCGTCGTTCGGGCGCTCAACGAGGATCTCCTCGCCATCCCGGCGCACCGTGATCTCACCGCCGACCTCGAGGTCGAGGGCCCCCTTGGGACCCTTGACGCTGAGCTGGCGGCCGTCGATGGAGACCTCGACACCTGATGGCACCGTGATCGGCGCCCTTCCGATTCTGGACATGTGCTGCCTCCCCTACCAGACGTAGCAGAGGACCTCGCCGCCGATTCTCCGGCGGCGAGCCTCACGGTCGCTCATCAGCCCACGGCTGGTCGAGATCACGGCTACACCGAGACCACCCAGCACCCGCGGGATCGTATTGGAAGCGCGGTAGATGCGCAGTCCCGGCTTGGAAACCCGCTTCACCCCGCTGATGACGCGCTCCCTGTCAGCGGAGTACTTCATCTCGATGGTCAGCACCTTGCCGGGGCCGGTGGCCGAATTCGACACCTCGAAGTCCCGAATGTAACCCTCGCTCTTGAGGATGTCGGCCAGCGCGATCTTCTGCTTGGACGATGGCATCTTCACGCCATCGTGCATCGCCTGGTTGGCGTTACGGATACGCGTCAGCATGTCAGCGACGGGATCGGTCATGGTCATCTCAGATCCTCCTCACCAGCTCGACTTCGTGAGCCCGGGGATCTCTCCCGCGTGGGCCATGCTGCGAAGGCAGATACGACAGAGGTTGAAGGCGCGGTAGACCGAACGCGGGCGGCCGCAACGGCGGCAGCGCGTGTAGGCCCGAACCTTGAACTTCGGGGTCTTCTGCTGCTTGTTGACCAGTGCTTTCTTGGCCACTACTGCTCTTCCTTCCGGAATGGGAACTTGAACGCAGCGAGCAGTGCACGCCCACCTGCGTTGTCGGACGCGGACGTCACGATGGTGATGTCCATTCCCCGGGTCCGGTCGACCTTGTCATAGTCGACCTCCGGGAAGATCAGCTGTTCGGTGACACCGAACGTGTAGTTGCCGTTGCCGTCGAACGACCGGGGGTTGAGGCCACGGAAGTCACGGATCCGGGGGATCGCCAGGGTGATCAGACGATCCAGGAACTCGTACATGCGATCACCGCGGAGGGTCACCTTGGCCCCGATGGCCTGACCCTCGCGGAGCTTGAAGTTCGAGATGGAGACACGAGCCCGTGTCACGATCGGCTTCTGGCCGGTGATGGCCTCCAGGTCGCTGACCGCTCCGTCAAGGAGCTTGGCCTGCTGGGCAGCGTCGCCGACGCCCATGTTGACCACGATCTTCTCCAGGCGCGGGACCTGCATGATGTTCGCCAGCCCCAACTCCTCCTGCAGCGCTCCGCGGATCTCATCCGTGTAGCGCTCACGCAGCCGCACGGTGGCGGTCATGGTCTCAGCCATCGAGGTCCACCCCCGTCCGCCTGCAGATCCGGACCTTGTCGCCCGCATCGTTGAACCGGTACCCGATACGGGTGGGTCGACCGTCCGACGGGCTCAGCACGGCGACGTTGGAGACGTCCACCGGCATGGCCTTGTCGATGATCCCACCCTGCATGGTGGCGCTGGTCGACTTCTGGTGGCGCTTGGCGATGTTCACGCCGTCCACGATGACCTTGTTGGCGGCAGGGATGGCTCGGCTGACCTTCCCCTCCCTGCCCTTGTCCTTGCCCGCCAGGACACGGACCTTGTCACCCTTCCTGATCTTCATCTCAAAGCACCTCCGGGGCGAGCGAGACGATCCGCATGAACTTGTGGTCCCGCAACTCACGCCCGACGGGACCGAAGATGCGTGTGCCACGCGGCTGGTCCTGGTCGTTGATGAGCACGGCGGCGTTCTCGTCGAAGCGGATGTAGGAGCCGTCGGAACGGCGGCACGCCTTCTTGGTGCGCACGACGACGCACTTGACGACCTCGCCCTTCTTGACCGCCGCACCCGGGTTGGCCACCTTGACCGTGGCGACGAAGACGTCGCCGATCGAGGCGTAGCGACGCTTCGAACCACCCAGCACCTTGATGCACAGCACCTCGCGGGCGCCGGAGTTGTCTGCGACCCGTAGGCGGGTCTCCTGCTGGATCATTACTTCGCCCTCTCGAGGATCTCGACCAGGCGCCAGCGCTTCAGCTTGGACAACGGGCGGGTCTCCTGGACGCGAACGCGGTCGCCCACGTTCATCTGGTTCTCCTCGTCATGGACGTGTAGGCGCTTGGTCCGCTGCACGGTCTTGGCGTAGCGACGGTGCCGCACGCGGTCGACCGTCTCCACCACCGCCGTCTTGTCCTGGACGTCGGACACCACGACGCCCTCACGCACCTTGCGGCGGTTTGGACGCTCGGCCGTCGCTTCGTTCGTATCGGCCATCAGTCGGCCACCTCCTCGCCGGCGGCCTCAAGGGCCTCGGCGGCGTCGATCTCACGGGCCCGCATCTCTGTCAGCACGCGGGCGACCTCCTTCTTGACACGCCCCATCTGGGCGTGGTTCTCCAGTTGGCCGGTGACCAGCTGGAAGCGGAGGTTGAACAGTTCTTCCTTGGCATCGCCGAGCCGCTCCCGCAGGTCGGTGTCGCCGAGGTCGGCGAGGGACTTGTTCTTCGCCATGGTTAGAAGCCCTCCTCACGGACGATGAAGCGAGCCTTGATCGGCAGCTTCTGGATGGCACGGTCGAGGGCCTCACGGGCGACAACCGCATCGTGGTAGGACAACTCGAACAGGACCCGGCCCGGCTTGACCACGGCCACCCACTTCTCGGGGTTGCCCTTGCCTGAGCCCATGCGGGTCTCGGCCGGCTTCTCGGTGACGGGCTTGTCGGGGAAGACGTTGATCCAGACCTTGCCGCCACGCTTGATGTGACGGGTCATGGCAATACGGGCCGCCTCGATCTGGCGGGCGGTGATCCAGCCCGGCTCAAGGGCCTGGATGCCGAACTCACCAAAGGTGATCTCGGTCTGGCCCTTGGAGGTGCCCCTCAGCCGTCCACGGTGCTGCTTGCGGTGACGGACCTTCTTCGGCATCAGCACGGTCAGTCACCATCCCCGCCGCGGAAGTGCGGCGTCTCATGGGCTTCCCGGGTGGAGGCCTCGATGGCCTCCTCCTCAGCCAGGAGCTTCTCGAACTCAGCATCGCCGGCCTTGACCAGCGGAGCCGGCTCGACTTCGACCGTCGTCGTCTTGGCATCAGCGGTCCGCGCCGGCTCGGCGGCATCGGCCGTCTCGGTCCGCTTACGCGCGGCTGCGGAGGAGACGACGGTGCGGGGCTTGGTCTGCCCTGACGTCTCGCCCACGGCCATGGCGGCCTCCTTGGAGATCTTGTCCTCCATCACGCTCTTGTAGGGGAGGATGTCGCCCCGGTAGATCCAGACCTTCACGCCGATGCGGCCATAGGTGGTCCGCGACTCGCGGAAGCCGTAGTCAATGTCGGCCCTGAGCGTGTGCAACGGCACACGGCCCTCGCGGTACCACTCGGTCCGGGACATCTCGGCTCCACCCAGACGACCCGAGCACTGGACCCGTATACCGAGGGCGCCAGCCTTCTGGGCATTCTGGACAGCACGCTTCATCGCCCGGCGGAAGGCCACCCGGCCTGCCAACTGGTCGGCCACACCCTGGGCGATCAGCGCCGCATCAAGCTCCGGCTCCTTGATCTCCTGGATGTTGAGCTGGACGGCGTTGTTGCCGGTGATCTCGCCCAGGCCGGCCCGCAGACGGTCGGCCTCGGTTCCCTTCCGGCCGATGACGATTCCCGGTCGGGCCGTGTGCACGTCGACGCGTACCCAGTCGCGGGTGCGTTCGACCTCCACGCGGCTGATGGCAGCGTGGGGCAACTCGGTCATGAGGTAGTCGCGGACCTTCCAGTCCTGGAACAGGTTGTCGGCGTACTCCTGCCGTGTGGCGAACCACCGGGACTTCCAGTCGGTGGTGATACCCAGGCGGAAGCCGTACGGATTGACCTTCTGGCCCATCAGTTGGCCTCTTTCTCAGCGTCGTCTGCCGACTCATCGGATTCGTCCATGTCGACGGCGTCCTCGGCCACCAACCCGTCGGCCACATCTGAAGCCTCAGCGGTGTCGGACTCTGCTGCCGTCTCCGAGTCTTCGGAGGCCACGGCGTCCGCCGGTGCCTCTTCATGGTCGTGGTCGTGTGCAGCCTCTTCAGCAGCAGCCTCTTCAGCAGCAGCCTCTTCAGCAGCAGCCTCTTCGGCCGCAGCCGCCCGGCTCCGCTCGACCCGCTGGCGTCGGGCCTCGGCAGCGTGGGCGCTGGAACCGGCCCGGCCCTTCGCGGCATCGCGCTCGCGAATCGTCTCGAGGGTGGCCTCGTCGTACCTGGCCACGATGATCGTGATGTGGCAGGTCCGCTTGTTGATGCGGGTGGCCCGGCCACGTGCACGCGGCCGCCAGCGCTTCAGCGTCGGACCCTCATCGGCGTAGCAGGTGGAGACGAAGAGCTCCTCGGCCGGGATCCCATCGTTGTTCTCCGCATTGGCCACGGCCGACTCCAGCAGCTTGGAGACCACCTCGGATACCGAACGCTCGGAGAACGCCAGGATCTCGGCAGCCCGGCCGTAGGACTCGCCGCGTATGAGGTTTAGGACCTCGCGGGCCTTTGATGCCGACACCCGGACGTACCGGACGACGGCCCGGGTCCCCGGGCGCTCGTTCGTCTTGGTGCCGACCATCAGCGGTTGCCGCCCTTCTCCTGGCCGGCATGGGACCGGAAGGTACGCGTCGGGGCGAACTCTCCCAGCTTGTGGCCGACCATCGACTCGGTCACGTACACCGGAACGTGCTTGCGACCGTCATGCACACCGATCGTGTGGCCGACCATGTCGGGCACGATGGTGGACCGGCGGGACCAGGTCCTGATGACCCTCTTCTCGCCGGACGCGTTCAGGGCGTCCACCTTCTTGAGAAGGTGATCGTCCACGAACGGACCCTTCTTGAGACTCCTCGGCATCGCCGATTACCTCCGCGACCCGCGCCGACGGCGGCGGCGCACGATCAACTTGTCGGACTGCTTGCCCCGCTTGCGGGTACGACCCTCGGGCTTGCCCCAGGGGGACACCGGATGGCGGCCACCGGACGTCTTGCCCTCGCCACCACCCAGTGGGTGGTCGACTGGGTTCATGACGACACCACGCGACTGGGGCCGGACGCCCTTCCAGCGGTTACGACCGGCCTTGCCGATCTTGGTGAGCTCGTGTTCCTGGTTGCCCACCTCGCCGACCGTTGCACGGCAGTCGATGCGGATCCGCCTCATCTCCGTGCTGGGAAGGCGCAGGGTGGCGTAGTCGCCCTCCTTGGCCACCAACTGGATGCTGGAACCGGCGCTGCGGGCCATCTTGCCGCCGCCGCCGGGCTGCATCTCGACATTGTGGACGACCGTACCAACCGGGATGTAACGCAACGGCAGTGCGTTGCCGGCCTTGATCTCGCTGCCCTGGCCGGACTGCAACGTGTCGCCGACCTGGACGCCCTTCGGGGCGAGGATGTAGCGCTTCTCGCCGTCGTGGTAGTGAAGCAGGAGGATGCGGCAACTGCGGTTTGGGTCGTACTCGAGGGCTGCCACCTTTGCCGGCACCCCGTCCTTGTTGCGCCGGAAGTCGATGACCCGGTACTGGCGCTTGTGGCCACCACCACGGTGGCGGGACGTCATGCGTCCGTAGTTGTTGCGACCACCGGTGCTGGTCTTCTTCTCGGTCAGCGACCGCTCAGGCCTGGTCTTCGTGATTTCCGAGAAGTCGGCGACGGTCTGGAACCGGCGACCGGGACTGGTCGGCTTGCGCTTGCGCTGCGGCATGGGTCTAGACCTCGAACAACTCGATCGACTCACCCTCGACGAGGGTGACGTATGCCCGCTTGACGTCCGGGCGCTTGCCGAAGGTGGGCATGCCACGGTTCCGCTTGCGCTTGCCCTCGCGGTTGAGGGTGTTCACCTTCAGGACCTTGACGTCGAAGATCGACTCGACGGCGTCGCGGATCTCGGGCTTCGAAGCCGACCTGGCGACCTCGAAGGTGTAGACGTGGTCCTCCATGAGGGCGTAGGACTTCTCCGACACGACCGGCTTCACGATTACGTCACGTGCGTCCTTCACTCTTCCTCCTCCCCGCTGGGATCGGCGTCAACCTCAACCGCAGGCTCGACCGGTGCCGGAGTGGCCGGCGCCGGAGTGGAGAACGAGGGCAGGGTCGCACGTGTGAACACGATGTAGTCGCACACCAGGACGTCGTATGCGTTCAACTCCCCAGATGACAGAACGTGCACCTCGGGCAGGTTGGCGAAGCTCTTCCAGGTGTTCTCGTCGCCGCGCTCGGCCACGACCAGGGCCCGTCCCTGCACACCGAGAGTGGCCAGCGCCGCCAAAGCGACCTTCGTCTTCGGTACCTCGAAGTTCCAGTCGTCGACTACGACGACACGACCCTCGGCGGCACGATCGCTCAGGGCCGAACGGAGGGCCAGGCGGATCATCTTCCTGGGGGTCTTCTGGGCATAGCTCCGGGGCTTGGGGCCGAGGGCCACACCACCTCCGCGCCACTGTGGTGACCGGATGGAACCCTGACGGGCACGACCGGTGCCCTTCTGGGCCCACGGCTTGGCACCGCCACCACGGGACTCGGCCCGCGTCAGCGTGCTCTGCGTACCCGATCGGCGGGCAGCCAACTGGGCGGTGACCACCTGATGCATGACAGCCACGTTCGGCTGGATGCCGAACGTGTGCTCGTCCAACTCGACGGAGCCTGCAGCGGCGCCCGTCGGGCTGAGAACGTCGATCTTCGCCATTACCGGACTCCCTTCACGGCATCGCGAATGAGGACGGTTGCGCCTCGGGCGCCTGGCACCGAACCGCGTACCAGAAGCAGGTCGCGCTCGGCGTCAGCCTGCACGACCTCGAGGTTCAGCGTCGTCGTCTTCTGGTTGCCCATCCGACCCGGCATGCGCTTGCCCTTGAATACCCTCGAAGGGGTGGCGCACTGGCCGATGGCCCCGGGCTTGCGATGGACCTTGTGGGCTCCGTGCGAAGCACGCTGGCCCTTGAAGCCATGGCGCTTCATGACACCCGCGAAACCCTTGCCCTTGCTGACGGCGGTGACGTCAACATGGCCCAGGTCGGCCATCGACTCCACCGTGATCTCCTGACCGACCTCGTAGCCGTCGACGTCGTCGAGGCGCAGCTCGACGAGCTTGTCCCCTGCGTCCACGCCACCAACGGCGAAGTGGCCGGCCTCCGGGCGGTTCAACTTGCTGGCGTCCCTGTCGCCATAGGTCACCTGGAGGGCGGTGTAGCCATCTCGTTCGGTGGTCTTGATCTGGACTACGCGGTTGGGGGTGACACGCAACACGGTCACAGGCAGGACCCGGTTGTCCTCGTCCCACACCTGTGTCATGCCGACCTTGACGCCGACAACTGCCTTGTTGGCCATGATGGCTCCTGCGACTACGCCAAGGAACTCCCCCGGCGGCTGGCCCGTTGGTGGGCCGCTCACGCGAACGCTCCGCATAGGCATGGCCCAGCGGAGCGGTGATTCGGTTGTGCCGTTCGGTTCACCGGATCCCGGGGGACACGGCGCCTGAACGGACGTCAGTTGTGCGACACCGGACCCTCCGGAGCGCGAAGGACCACGATACGGCCATCGCGAAGCAGCAACAACCGCCAACGGTGGATGTCCGCCGCATGGCGAACGCCACGCGGCATCCCCAGCGCCTCCGGGACCCACCGGTAGCGTCGGACAGGTCGTGGGATCGCCGCCGTTCCCACGATAACGACCCATGACTGAGCAGGCCTCCCAGACGACGACACCCCCACCATGGGCGAGGCGGGCCATCATCAGCCTGCTCGTCGGCATCGGAGCCCTCTGGTACCTGCGTGGCGTCATCTCGGCGCTCCGGCCACTGCTCATGGTCCTACTGGTTTCCCTGTTCCTCTCGTTCGCCCTAGAACCCGCGGTGAACCGGCTGGAACGGCGCGGGATGCGCCGGGGCCCGGGAACGTTCCTGGTGTTCGCCGTCATGGTCGGAGCCCTGGGCGGCTTCGGAATTCAGGTCGGAAGCCTCCTGGCCGAACAGGTGGCGGACTTCAGCGAGAACGTGCCCACGTACCTGGAGGAGATCGACGGTTGGCTGGAGGATTCGTTCGGGATCCAGCATGCCACCGCCGACCTCAGGTCCGAATACGACTCCGGCACACTTGCAACACGCATGGGCGAGGTGGCAGACGACCTGGCGCGGTTCGGGACCACCGTCGTCAACGTCCTGTTCAACCTGTTCACCGTCGGCCTGTTCACGTTCTACCTGGTGGCCGAAGGCCCGAAGCTACGCCGGATCATCTGTTCCTTCCTGGCTGAACGACACCAACGCCACGTGCTGGAGGTCTGGGACCTGGCCATAGAGAAGACCGGTGGCTACATCCTCTCCCGGAGCCTCCTGGCCCTGGCCTCGTCGTTGGTCCACTGGGCGGCGTTCGAGGCCATCGGCCTGCCATCGTCGCTGGCCCTCGCCCTCTGGGTCGGGGTCCTGTCCCAGTTCGTACCCGTGGTCGGGACCTACATCGCGGGCGCCCTTCCACTGGTCATCGCACTGCTGGGCGACCCGGTGGACGCACTCTGGGTGATAGCGGCCGTGGCCGCCTACCAGCAGGTCGAGAACTACCTACTGGCGCCCAGAATCACGGCCCACACCATGCAGCTCCACGTGGCGGTCGCATTCGGAGCGGTCATAGCCGGCTCCGCCGTGCTGGGGGTGGTCGGAGCCCTGCTAGCCCTTCCCGCAGCGGCGACCATCCAGTCGGTGATCGCCGCCGAAACAGAACGCCACGAGGTGGCCGAGCACCTGATCGCCGAGAGCAGCCTCCGACGGGGCCACGGTGAGCCACCCTCCCCCGACTGACCAGCGCGGTTCGCAGAACCCCGTTACGAACGGGAGCGCCCCCGAAGGAGCGCTCCGTCGTACATGTCGGCCTACGGCCGACCCTGCGAATTCAGATCTGCTGGATCTTGATCTCGATGTCGACACCGGCCGGGAGGTCGAGGCGCTGGAGCGAATCGACCGTCTTGGGTGAGGGGTTCAGGATGTCGAGCAGGCGCTTGTGGATCCGCATCTCGAAGTGCTCCCGGGAGTCCTTGTCCTTGAACGGACCGCGGATGACCGTGTAGCGGTGCTTCTCGGTCGGTAGCGGTATCGGTCCCCTGAGGTCGGCCTGGGTGCGTCGGACCGTCTCGACGATCTTCTTCGTCGACTGGTCTATGACCTGATGGTCATAGGCCTTCAGCCGGATCCGGACCCTCTGTCCTACAGCCATCGGGGTCTACTACTTCAGGATCTTGGTGACAGCGCCGGCGCCCACCGTGCGGCCACCCTCACGGATGGCGAAGCGCAGGCCCTCGTCCATGGCGATCGGAGCAATGAGCTCGACCGTCATGGTCGTGTTGTCGCCGGGCATGCACATCTCGGTGCCCTCAGGCAACTCGATGTTCCCGGTCACGTCGGTGGTCCGGAAGTAGAACTGCGGGCGGTAGTTGGAGAAGAACGGCTTGTGCCGGCCTCCCTCGGCCTTGTTCAGCACGTACACCTCGGCCTCGAACTGGACGTGCGGGGTGATCGAACCGGGCTTGGCCAGTACCTGGCCGCGCTGGACCTCGTCCTTGTCGATGCCACGCAGCAGGGCGCCAATGTTGTCTCCGGCGCGCCCCTCGTCGAGGAGCTTGCGGAACATCTCGACACCGGTGCAGACCGTGGTCTGGGTGTCCTTGAGGCCGATGATCTCGATGTTGTCGCTCGTGTTCACGATGCCCTGCTCCACACGGCCGGTCACCACGGTGCCACGACCGGTGATCGAGAAGACATCCTCGATGGGCATCAGGAACGGCTTGTCCACGTCACGCTCAGGCTGCGGGATGTACTCGTCCACCTGGTTCATGAGCTCGGCGACCTGATCGGCGGCGTCCGAGTCGCCCTCGAGGGCCTTCAGCGCCGAGACCCTCACGATCGGGGTGTCGCCACCCGGGAACTCGTACTCGTCCAGGAGCTCCCGGACCTCCATCTCGACCAGCTCGAGAAGCTCCTCGTCGTCGACCATGTCGCACTTGTTGAGGGCGACCACGATCTTCGGCACGCCAACCTGGCGGGCCAGCAGCACGTGCTCACGGGTCTGGGGCATCGGGCCGTCTGCGGCCGACACCACCAGGATCGCACCGTCCACCTGGGCGGCGCCGGTGATCATGTTCTTGATGTAGTCGGCGTGGCCCGGCATGTCGACATGGGCGTAGTGCCGGTTCGGGGTCTCGTACTCGACGTGGCTCACGTTGATCGTGATGCCGCGCTCCCGCTCCTCGGGGGCCTTGTCGATGTTGTCGAACTCGGTGAACGAGGTCGAGTCGGGGTCACGGTCCGAGAGGACCTTCGTGATCGCCGCGGTAAGAGTGGTCTTACCGTGGTCGATGTGTCCCATCGTTCCCACGTTCACGTGGGGCTTGTTCCGCTCGAAGTGGGCCTTGGCCATTGCGCTGCTTCCTTGGGTTATTTTCGGAGTATTCCGGACGGTTGACGGAGGTCACTCACCGTGGATACGGCGGGTGATCTCCTCCTGCACCGACCCGGGGGTCTGCTGGTAGGAGTCAAATTGCATGGTGTAGGTCGCACGACCCTGGGTCCGCGACCGGAGATCGGTAGCGTACCCGAACATCTCGGACAGTGGCACCTGTGCGCTGACGACCTGGTTGGCGCCACGGGCCTCCATCTGGCCGACCCGGCCGCGACGGGAGTTGAGGTCACCGACCACGTCGCCCATGTAGGTCTCGGGCGTGACGACCTCCACGGACATCACAGGCTCGAGCAGTACGGGCTTCGCCATGCGCATCGCCTCCCGGAACCAGGCCTGGGCTGCGATCTTGAACGCCATCTCAGACGAGTCGACGTCGTGCGACTTGCCGTCGTTCAGGCTCACCTTCAGGCCGAGGACCTGGAAGCCGGCCAACGGACCGTTGCTGGTCGCCAACTGGATACCGGCATCGACCGAGGGGATGTACTCCTTGGGGATGCGACCACCGCGGACGTTGTCCTCGAACAGGTAGGTGGACCCATCCTCGGTGTACGGCTCGAGGCTGGCCACGATCTCGGCGAACTGGCCCGAACCGCCCGTCTGCTTCTTGTGGGTGTACCGGTAGTCCAGGACCGGCTTCGTGATGGTCTCGCGGTAGGCCACCTGAGGACGGCCCACGTTCGCGTCCACCCGGAACTCCCGGAGCATGCGATCCACAAGGACCTCCAGGTGGAGTTCGCCCATGCCGCCGATGATGGTCTGGCCAGTCTCCTCGTCACTACGGACGGTGAAGGTCGGGTCCTCCTCGGCCAGGGCACCCAGGGCCTTGCCCATCTTGTCCTGGTCGGCCTTCGAGCGGGGCTCCACGGCGACGTGGATGACCGGCTCCGGGAACTCCAACTGCTCGAGCACGATCGGGTGGTCGGGCGCACAGAGGGTGTCGCCGGTCCGGGTGTTCTTCAGGCCGATGCCGGCCACGATGTCGCCGGTACGCACCTCGTCACGATCCTCGCGGTCGTTGGCGTGCATCTCGAGGATGCGACCGATGCGCTCCTTGTTGCCGGTTCGGGTGTTCAGGACAGCGGAGCCCTTCTCCAGCAGCCCGCTGTACGCACGGAAGTAGATGAGCTTGCCGACGTGGGGGTCGGTCATGATCTTGAACGCCAGTGCGGCGAAGGGCGCCTCGTCGACGGGTTCACGCTGCACCGTGTCGCCCGTCCGGGGGTGTACACCCTCGACGGGGGGAAGGTCAACGGGCGCCGGCAGGTAGTCCACAACCGCGTCGAGAAGGGTCTGCACGCCCTTGTTCTTGAACGCTGAGCCAGTCAGGATCGGCACGCAGTGACCAGCGAGGGTGCCGGTGCGGACGGCTGACCGCACGTCGGCGGTGGTGATCTCCTCGTCGCCGACGAACTTCTCGAGGATGTTCTCGTCGAACTCCGACAGTACGTCGATGAGGCCGGCGCGGAACTCGGCAGCCTTCTCCACGAGGTCGTCGGGGATGTCCACGACGTCCCAGGTGGCGCCCAGATCCTCACCCTGCCAGACGAGGGCGTTCATCTCGACCAGGTCCACGATGCCGACGAAGTCGGACTCGGCACCGATGGGGAGCTGGAGCACCGCCGTCTTGCAACCGAGCCGATCCTGGATCGTGTCCAACACGTAGTAGAAGTCGGCGCCGACGCGATCCATCTTGTTGATGAAGCACATGCGGGGCACCTGGTACTTGTCGGCCTGGCGCCACACGGTCTCCGTCTGGGGCTCCACTCCGGCCACCCCGTCGAACACGGCAACGGCACCATCCAGCACCCGCAGCGAACGCTCGACCTCGACCGTGAAGTCCACGTGGCCCGGCGTGTCGATGATGTTGATTCGGTGGTCCCGCCAGAAACAGCTAGTGGCAGCGGAGGTGATGGTGATGCCCCGCTCCTGTTCCTGCTCCATCCAGTCCATGGTGGCTGCGCCGTCGTGGACCTCACCGATCTTGTAGTTGACACCGGTGTAGTAGAGGATCCGCTCGGTCGTCGTGGTCTTGCCCGCGTCGATATGGGCCATGATCCCGATGTTCCGGGTCTTCTGGAGTGGGTGTCGGTTCGCCATGAGGTAACTCGTCGTTCGCTGTTCGTTCGGAATCGGTGTCGCTGGACTTCCCGGACTGCAGGCTGCGGACGGGCCGTCGAACCCGCCACTGGGGCTGGACGATCGGACCGACGTGGTCGGCTTCCGGGATCAGGTGGAGCGGTGCCCGAAGGGGCTACTCACCATCGGTAGTGGGCGAATGCCTTGTTGGCGTCGGCCATCTTGTGCAGGTCCTCACGGCGCTTCACCGAGGACCCGATGCCGTTGGAGGCATCCACGATCTCGTTGGCCAGCCGCTCGGCCATCGTGCGCTCACGACGGTCACGGGAGTAGTTGACCAGCCAGCGCATGGCGAGGGTGTTGGCCCGCCGGGGGCGAACCTCGACCGGCACCTGGTATGTGGCGCCACCCACCCGGCGGCTGCGGACCTCCAGCTGGGGACGGACGTTCTCGATCGCCCGCTTCAGCGTGCCGACCGGCTCGCTCCCGGTCTTCTGCTCGACCGTGGAGAGCGCAGCGTAGACGATGCGTTCGGCCGTCGAACGCTTGCCGCGCTGCAGCACCTTGTTGACCAACTGGGTGACCGCGGTGGACCGGTAGACCGGGTCCGGGGTCATTTCACGACGTACGGCAGGGCCCTTGCGTGGCACGGTCAGCCTTCCTTCTTCGCGCCGTATCGGCTGCGAGCCTGGCGCCGCTGGCTGACGCCGGAGGTGTCCAGCGTTCCACGGATCACCTTGTAGCGAACACCGGGCAGGTCCTTCACACGGCCACCACGCACGAGCACGATCGAGTGCTCCTGGAGGTTGTGGCCCTCGCCCGGGATGTAGGCCGTCACCTCGACGCCGCTCGTGAGGCGAACACGCGCCACCTTGCGGAGGGCGGAGTTCGGCTTCTTCGGCGTCGTGGTGTACACACGGGTGCAGACACCACGTCGCTGAGGCGCGCCCTTCAGAGCCGGCGTGGCCTCCTTGCGGCGCTTTGACTTGCGGCCCTTGCGGACCAACTGCTGGATGGTGGGCACTTATCTACCTCGTTGAGAGAAAATGACGGCGGCTTCGATGGGTCGACCGGGGTGAGGCACCGGCCAGCGCACGAGTCTATGGGCGGGTATCCCCGACTCACAAACGTGCCCGACTGACCGGGTGCACATCACACGGTCATCTATACGGCCTCGGGTGCGTCGGGCTCGGGAGCCCCGATCGTGCCGGCGAGGTCGATCACATCGGCCTCGTAGGCACCTGCGAAGGCATCCTCGCCCGAACCGGGCTGGCTGGCCAGCCATTCGGCCAGGTCCTGCTCCTCGTCGACCGACGAGTAGAAGTCCATCGGCTTGTAGTCCGGCGCGTGGGTGGCCACCCGTCGGTACTCCTCCATGCCGGTCCCCGCGGGAACCAGCTTGCCGATGATGATGTTCTCCTTCAGGCCGATGAGGTTGTCACTCCGGCACTCGATGGCCGCCTCGGTGAGCACACGGGTCGTCTCCTGGAAGGAGGCCGCCGAGAGCCACGAGTCGGTGGCCAGGGAGGCCTTGGTGATGCCCATGAGCTCGGGGCGACCCTCTGCCGGACGTCGCCCCTCGGCGACCAGAGTCCGGTTCGTCTCGGCGAACGTCCTCTGGTCGACCTGCTCGCCGGGGAGGAAGTCCGACTCGCCGGGATCGTTGATCTTCACCCGACGGGTCATCTGCCTCACGATGAGCTCAATGTGCTTGTCGTGGATGGACACGCCCTGGTCCCTGTAGACCTTCTGGACCTCTTCCACCAGGTACTGCTGGGTCTCGCGAACACCCTTGATCTCCAGCAGTTCCTTGGGGTCCCGGGGGCCCTCAACGATGGGATCGCCTGCCTTCACCTCGTCACCGTCGGCGACCTCCAGACGGGGAACCCCGGGGATCGTGTAGACCTCCTCGGTTCCGTCGTCGGCAACCACGGTGATCTCACGACCACGGCCCTCGTCCTCGCCGATCCGGACCACACCAGAAATGCGGGCCAGGGTGGACTTGCCCTTCGGGGTGCGCGCCTCGAACAACTCCACGACCCTCGGTAGACCGCCTGCAAGGTCCTTGCCGACGACGCCACCGGTGTGGAACGTACGCATGGTCAGCTGGGTGCCGGGCTCGCCGATCGACTGTGCGGCGATGACGCCGACGGCCTCACCGACCTCGATGTTCTTGCCAGTCGCCAGCGACATGCCGTAGCTGGCCGCAGACACGCCCGTGGCCGAGTCATCGGTCAGGGGAGACAGGACGCGGACCCTGTCGACGTCCGGATCGTCCCGCATCAACTGCATCTCGATCTCGCCGACGATCGTGCCGGCCGCCAGGACCCGTCGAGCGCCCTTGGCCTCGGGATGGACGATGCCCTTCCCCTCGGGATCGGCGACCACGACCTCATCGGCCAGGGTACGGCTGAAGAGGCGTGTCTCAAGGTAGAAGCGCTGGTTCTCCACATCGGAGCGGACGCCATCGATCCAGATGCCGCGGACGGCGCCCTCGGCCTCGAAGGGATCGTTCTCGTTGATGATCAGTTCCTGGGACACGTCGACGAGGCGGCGGGTCAGGTAGCCGGAGTCTGCTGTACGCAGGGCGGTGTCGACCAGGCCCTTCCTGGCGCCCGGCGTGGAGATGAAGTACTCCAGCATCGTCAGGCCCTCGCGGAAGTTGGACTTGATCGGGCGCGGGATCATGTCGCCACGCGGGTTGGCCACGAGGCCACGCATGCCGGCGATCTGGCGGACCTGCATCATGTTTCCGCGCGCACCGGACTTGACCATCATGTCGATCGAGTTGGACGGATCCGCCTCGAGGGCCCTGATCATCTCCTGGGTCACCTCAGAGGTGGCCGAGTTCCAGATCTCGACCTCCTTCTGGCGACGCTCACCGTCGGTGATGATTCCCCGCCGGAACTGGGCCTCGACCTTCTCGGCGTCCTTCTCGTGGCGCTCCAGGATCTCGATCTTCTGGGTCGGGGTCTTGACGTCGTCGATGGACACGGTCAGGCCCGAACGGCTGGCGTACTCGAAGCAGACGTCCTTGAGGTCGTCAAGGCATCCGGCGACCACCATCTTGGGGTAGTGGCGAGCCAGGTCGTCGACGATGACGCCGAGTTCCTTCTTGCCGACCTGCTGGTTCACGAAGGTGATCGCCTTGCCCGGTAGGCCAGCGACCTCGATCGGGATGACGGCCTTGCGTGGCAGGGCTGCGTTGAAGATGACCCGACCCGGTGTCGTGGTGTGCCACGTGGCAGCCACGCCGTTGGCGGGTGTCTCGATGAGCTCCGGATACTCGTCCGACCGGAACTGGATGCGGGCGTGGAGGTGCACGACCCCGCTCTCGACCGCCCACCGGAGGTCGTCCAGGTTGCGGAAGACCTTGCCCTCACCAACCTGGCCCTCGGTCTCAGTGGTCAGGTAGTAGGAACCGATGACCATGTCCTGGGTCGGCGTCACCAGCGGTCGGCCGTGGGCCGGACTGAGGACGTTGTTGGCCGACAGCATCAGGACCCTGGCCTCAGCCTGGGCCTCCGACGAGAGGGGCAGGTGGACGGCCATCTGGTCGCCATCGAAGTCGGCATTGAACGCCGCGCAGACCAGCGGGTGGATGCGGATCGCCTTGCCCTCCACGAGCACCGGTTCGAAGGCCTGGATGCCCAGGCGGTGCAGGGTGGGAGCACGGTTCAGGAGCACCGGGTGCTCGCTGATGACATCCTCGAGGATGGTCCAGACCTGGGGCTTGCGCCGCTCGACCATGCGCTTGGCCGACTTGATGTTCTGGGCCAGTCCCTCGTCGACCAGCTTCTTCATGACGAACGGCTTGAACAACTCGAGCGCCATCACCTTGGGCAGGCCGCACTGGTGGAACTTCAGCGATGGGCCGGCCACGATGACCGAACGGCCCGAGTAGTCGACCCGCTTGCCGAGGAGGTTCTGGCGGAACCGGCCCTGCTTGCCCTTCAACATGTCGGAGAGCGACTTCAGCGGGCGGTTGCCCGGTCCGGTCACGGGGCGACCACGTCGGCCGTTGTCAAACAGGGCGTCGACGGCCTCCTGGAGCATCCGCTTCTCGTTGTTCACGATGATGCCCGGAGCGCCGAGGTCAAGGAGGCGCTTAAGCCTGTTGTTCCGGTTGATGACGCGGCGGTAGAGGTCGTTCAGGTCTGACGTGGCGAAACGGCCACCGTCCAGCTGGACCATCGGTCGAAGTTCCGGCGGGATGACCGGGACGACGTCCAGGATCATGGCACCCGGCTCGTTCACGCGTCGGCCGTGCTCGTCGCGCCGATTGAAGGCCGCCACGATCTTGAGGCGCTTGATGGCCTTCTGCTTGCGCTGGGCGCTGAGCGGCTTCTGACCCTCCGGAGGATCGATCATCGCCCGGAGCTTCACCTCTTCGTTGTCGAAGTCGATGCGGTCGATCAGGTTGGCCAGGGCGGCAGCGCCCATCCCGCCCTCGAAGTACTCGCCCCAGCGGTCCTCCAGCTCGCGCCAGAGCATGTCCTCTTCGATGATCTGGCGGGCGAACAGGCTCGTGAACTCGTCCCAGGCCCGGTTCAGCACGTCGAGCTCCTGCTCGTACTGCTCGCGGATGAACTGGAGGTCCTTCTCGGCCGCCTTGGCCCTGGCCTTCAGGTCGGCATCCTTTGGGCCCCCGGCCTCCATCTCGGCCAACTCGGACTCGAGGTCCTCCTGGCGACGGTTCAGCTCGCGGTCGCGCTCCTCCTCGATGGCGAGGCGCTCCTCTGCCAACTCGGACTCCAACTCGGGGAGGTCCTCGTGTCGCTTGTCCTCGTCCACCCAGACGACCAGGTTGGCGGCGAAGTAGATGACCTTCTCCAACTGCTTGGCCTTGAGCTCCTCACGGGGTTCTGTGCCCATGAGCAGGTATGCCAGCCACGAACGGGTTCCCCTCAGGTACCAGATGTGGACCGCCGGTGCGGCCAGCTCGATGTGGCCCATGCGGTCGCGCCGGACCTTGGAGCGGGTGATCTCAACACCGCACCGCTCACAGATGATGCCCTTGAAGCGAACCCTCTTGTACTTCCCGCAGTAGCACTCCCAGTCCTTGGTCGGACCGAAGATCTTCTCGCAGAAGAGCCCGTCCTTCTCCGGCTTGAGGGTGCGGTAGTTGATGGTCTCCGGCTTCTTTACCTCGCCGTTAGACCACGTGCGGATGCCGTCCGCCGTAGCAAGGCCGATGCGGATCTGATCGAATTCGTTGACGTCGAGCACTGTTTCTTCCTGCGTCTAGTTCTTGCTGGCGTGCGGGTCAGTGGGCGAGGCCGGCTGCGCGGCGCTCGTCATCTTCATCGGAACCCCTCTCAGGGCGGGAAAGGTCGATGCCGAGTTCCTCGGCGGCGCGGTAGACGTCCTCGTCGAAGTCGCGCATCTCGATCTCGCGACCGTTCTCGGCGAGGACCTCCACGTTCAGGCAGAGGGACTGCATCTCCTTGATGAGAACCTTGAAGCTCTCCGGGATGCCCGGCTCGGGGATGTTGTGGCCGTTGACGATGGCCTCGTACACCTTCACCCGTCCGAGGACGTCGTCCGACTTGATGGTCAGGAGTTCCTGCAGGCAGTAGGCGGCCCCGTAGGCCTCCAGTGCCCAGACCTCCATCTCACCGAACCTCTGGCCGCCGAACTGCGCCTTTCCGCCCAGCGGCTGCTGGGTGATCATCGAGTACGGGCCGGTGGAGCGGGCGTGGACCTTGTCGTCGACCAGGTGGGCCAGCTTCAGGATGTAGACGTAGCCGACCATGATCGGCCTGTCGTAGACCTCGCCGGTCCGACCGTTGTAGAGCTCGGTCTTGCCGTCCAACTGGACCAGCCGATCGCCGTCAACCGACTCCGGACGGATGTTGCCGAGGATCTTCTGGATCGTCGGGTGCCGGCCGGCCCTGTCCTCCTCGTCCCAGTGGGCGCCGTCAAAGACGGGCGTGGCCACGTGGATCGACGGACGGGTCGACGGACGGGTCTTCTTCTCGATGCCGCGTAGCGGTTCATCGCCGACGGAGTCGTCGCCGATCTCCCAGCCCCATCGGGCGCAGTATCCGAGGTGGGCCTCAAGGACCTGTCCCACGTTCATCCGCGAGGGAACGCCCAGCGGGTTCAGGAGGATGTCCACCGGAGTGCCATCGGCCATGTACGGCATGTCCTCGATCGGGAGGATCTTGGAGATGACGCCCTTGTTTCCGTGGCGGCCGGCCAGCTTGTCGCCCACGCTGATCTTGCGCTTCTGGGCTACGTAGACGCGGACCAGCTGGTTGACGCCCGGAGGCAGCTCGTCGCCGTCCTCACGGTTGAACACCTCGACGTTGATGACCTTGCCGGTCTCGCCGTGCGGGACCTTGAGGGAGGTGTCACGCACCTCCCGGGCCTTCTCGCCGAAGATCGCCCTCAGCAGGCGCTCCTCGGGTGTCAGTTCGGTCTCGCCCTTGGGCGTGACCTTGCCGACGAGGACGTCACCAGGTGAGACCTCAGCACCCACGCGGACGATTCCCAGGTCATCCAGGTCGGCCAGGATCTCGTCGGGAAGGTTCGGGATGTCCCGGGTGATCTCCTCGGGGCCGAGCTTCGTGTCACGGGCGTCGATGTCGTGCTCGTGGATGTGGATCGACGTCAGCACGTCGTCCTTGACCAGGCGCTCCGAGAGGATGATGGCGTCCTCGAAGTTGTAGCCCTCCCATGACATGAAGGCCACGAGGAGGTTCTTGCCGAGCGCCAGCTCGCCACCGTCGGTCGACGAGCTGTCGGCCAGGAGCTGGCCTTCCTTGACCTTCTGACCGGGGACGACCCTGATCTTCTGGTTGATGCAGGTGTCCTGGTTCGACCTGACGTACTTGAGCAGCGGGTGCTCGACCGTGCCGGCCTTCTTGTAGTCCATAGTCACCGAGTTGCCGTCGACGGCCATGACCGTGCCGGCCTCGCTGGCCAGCAGCATGTCGGCCGCGTCATGGGCCGCACTGGCCTCGATGCCGGTGCCAATGTACGGGGCCTCGGCCTGGATCAACGGCACAGCCTGGCGCTGCATGTTGGCGCCCATGAGGGCCCGGTTGGCATCGTCGTGCTCCAGGAACGGGATCAACGCCGTGGCGACCGAGACGATCTGCTTGGGCGAGACGTCCATGAGCTGGACCTCGGCCGGTGGCACGTAGGAGATCTCCGTGGTGGCACCGAAGAACACGTCCCTCTCCAGCTGGAGTCGGAGGTCCTGCAGCGAGGCCGCCTGCGGCGACCGACGCACGAGGATGCGATCGTTGCAGAAGGTGGAGTCCGGGTTGAGGGGAGCGTTCGCCTGGGCGACCACGTACTCCTCTTCCTCGTCTGCCGCCAGATACACGATCTCATCGGTGACCCTGCCATCGGCGACGATCCGGTACGGCGACTCGATGAAGCCGAACGGGTTTACCCGCCCGTAGGTGGCCAGCCCTCCGATGAGGCCGATGTTGGGTCCCTCGGGGGTCTCGATCGGACACATCCGGCCGTAGTGCGAGAAGTGGACGTCACGTACCTCGAAGCCGGCGCGTTCCCGCGACAGGCCGCCGGGGCCCAGCGCAGAGAGACGACGACGATGGGTGAGGCCCGACAACGGGTTCACCTGGTCCATGAACTGGGAGAGCTGGCTGGTGCCGAAGAACTCCTTGATGGCGGCGACCACGGGGCGGATGTTGATCAGCGACGTGGGCGTGATGGACTCGACGTCCTGGGTGGTCATCCGCTCGCGGACGACGCGCTCCATTCGCGACAGGCCGATTCGGAGCTGGTTCTGGATCAACTCGCCCACCGACCGGATGCGGCGGTTGGCGAAGTGGTCCTGGTCGTCGAGGCGGTAGCCGGGCTCACCCTGGGCGAGGTGCAGCAGGTAGGTGCAGGTGGCGAGGACCTCGGACCGAGTGAGTACCTGGGAATCGGGGTCGGGGCGCTCCAGCTCGATGCCGAAGAGTTCCTCGATCTTCTCGATCTCCGGGCCCAGCTTGCGGTTCAACTTGTAGCGGCCGACCCTGGAGAGGTCGTAGCGGCGCGACTCGAAGAAGGCATTGCGAAGGTAGGCACGAGCGGCTTCAACCGACGCCGGCTCACCGGGCCGGACCCGCTTGTAGATCTCCAGGAGGGATTCCTCCTGGGTGGGAGCGATGTCCTTGTCCTTCTCCCACTGCCCCTCGAGGAACTCGAAGTGGCGGACGAACCGGTCCAGGAAGCCTGGCTCGTTCTCCTCGTCGTAGCCCAACGCCCGCAGGAGCGTGAACATCGAGAGACGACGCTTGCGAGCCACCCGGGTACCGGCGGTGACGTCCTTGCCGGGCTTCTGCTCGACGTCGAACTCGATCCATTCGCCACGGTAGGGATGGATGGTGCCGGTCACCAGCTGGTGCTTGGCCAGGTTGCGGAGGCGGTACCGATCGCCGGGCTGGAAGATGACGCCGGGCGACCGGACGAGCTGGGAGACGACGACACGCTCGGTGCCGTTGATCACGAAGGTGCCCTTTTCAGTCATCACCGGGAAATCCCCCATGAAGACCGTCTGCTCCTTGATCTCGCCGGTGGTGGCGTTCATGAAGCGTGCCCGGACGAAGACCGGCGCGGAGAAGGTCATGTCCTTCTCCTTGCACTCCTCCACCGTGAACTTGGGTGGAGGGCACAGGTCCTCGTCGTCGGGATCGAACTCCAGGTCGAGCGTGAGCGTCTCGCTGAAGTCAGATATCGGGCTGAGGTCCCGGAACGTGTCGGCAACGCCCTCATCGAGGAACCAGCGGAACGACTTCCGCTGGATGTCGATGAGGTGCGGCAGGGGGAGGACTTCCTCCAGATTGCCGAACGAGTAACGGTCCCGGACGATGGGGCGTGAAGACACCTAGAACTCCTGGCCAAGAGTCACGGACGAGGGCAAGCCGGTGCTGCGACTACGGACATGGCGAAAACGACACGAACGACAGGTACAACCACGGCAACGGAGGATCCTAACGGCCGCGCGCTGGCCAGAGCAACCCCAAGGGGCAGCGTGAACGAACCCCAAAGGGTTGGTCCAACCAGAACGGTAGAGGTCCTCCGCGTCGCGGTCAAGGACCGTCATGGAACCGACACGATCCCATTTCCCGCCCGGGGGAGCCATCCGGGCACCCTCGATGCGCGACGGCGACGAAAACGCAGAGACCCCCGGGGGCGTACCCCGGGGGTCTCAGGTATCCGGCGGTCGGGCCGCCGAGATGACTACTTCAGTTCGATGTCGGCACCTGCGGCCTCGAGGGCCTCCTTGGCCTTCTCGGCATCCTCCTTGGAGGCGCCCTCGAGCACCGTCTGCGGAGCACCGTCAACCAGGTCCTTGGCATCCTTCAGGCCGAGGTTGGTGAGCGAACGCACCTCCTTGATGACCTGGATCTTCTTGTCGCCGGCGCCGGTGAGGACGACGTCGAAGGAGGTCTGCTCCTCCTCCTCGCCACCGGCATCGCCAGCGGGAGCGGCGGCGGCGGCGGCCACCGGGGCCGCTGCGGTAACGCCGAACTTCTCCTCGAAGTCCTTCAGGAGCTCACTCAGCTCGAGCACGCTCATCCCGGCGATCGCTTCCAGGATCTCCTCTTTGGTCCCCATGATCACTCCTCTTCCTCGTTGTCGATTTCAGTGTCGGTGGCTTCGTCAGCAGCGGGCGCCTCGTCGGCGACCTCCGCATCGGCTTCGTCAGCAGCGGGCGCCTCGTCGGCGACCTCCGCATCGGCTTCGTCAGCAGCGGGCGCCTCGTCGGCGACCTCCGCATCGGCTTCGTCAGCAGCGGGCGCCTCGTCGG
>Ga0257107_1000211_pt1 | contig 22611 bp, 24 predicted proteins | sample LP_taG_2_FD_190178 | JGI IMG/M metagenome (GOLD analysis project Ga0257107, IMG submission 190178) | Marine microbial communities from Northeast Subartic Pacific Ocean, Canada - LP_J_2011_P26_500m | ecosystem: Environmental > Aquatic > Marine > Oceanic | place: Canada: Northeast Subartic Pacific...
GGACACGCCCTCCCAGATATGGGCCGCACGCTGGCTGATGGAGAAGCCGGCCCCGCCCCGAGGGTTCTCGAAGATCTTCCCGGCTCCCGCCCAGATCTGGCGGCTCACCAGGAACGGGATGAGGACCTCGTCGTAGCTGGAGAGGTCGTCATTTCGGACCGTCATGTAGTTCTCGTGGCAGCCGTACGAGTTGTTGGCCGAATCCGTATTGTTCTTGAAGACGAAGACGTCACCGCCGACTCCCTCCTCACGCAGCCGGTCCTCGGCGCTGACCGCCAACTGCTCGAGGATCCGTTCTCCGGCCTTGTCATGGGTGATGACGTCGATGACCGAGTCGCATTCCGGTGTGGCGTACTCGGGGTGGGATCCGACGTCCAGGTAGAGCCGCGCCCCGTTCACCAGGAACACGTTTGAACTGCGACCCCATGACACAACCCGCCGGAACAGGTACCGGGCCACCTCGTCCGGGCTGAGGCGACGGACCCCGTCCACGGTGCAGGTGATCCCGTACTCGTTCTCCAACCCGTAGATCCGTCGTTGCACCGTCAGGACCTCATCGGTGTCGGCGTGCGACCGCCATGCTCCCGTAGCCCACCCTTAGGCCAGCAGGCCGTCGAGGTCGTCGCCCTCGATCCGCCGGAATGCCCGACGACCGTTCTGCCGGGCCAACACCGCCACCTCGAGGTCATCGCCCACCAGTCGGCGGTCCGGTCCGGCCAGGGCATCGACGGCAGAGCCCAGAGCCGAACCCAGATCAGCCTCCCGAGACCAGGTCCCCTCCATGCGTTCCCGGATGGCGTCGGCCTCACCGCCGATCACCACGAACGAGGTCGTGTCCATCACGGTTCCGTCATAGAGGAGGTGGAACAACTGGTCGCCACCATCTTCCTCGCTCATCTCGGCGACGAGCATCTCGATTTCGAGGGGTTTCATCTCATGGGTGAAGTTGTGGCCCAGGGCCTGCGCGTACTGATTGGCTAGGGACCTTGCGTTCACGTCGTCACGGCTGAAGGAGTAGCCCTTGAAGTCGGCGTGGCGCACCCCGGCGATCCGGAGTTGGTCGAACTCGTTGTAGCGACCCACTCCTACGAACCCGATGCGGTCGTAGATCTCGCTGACCTTGCGAAGCGTGTTGGAGGGGTTCTCGGCACAGAGCAGGACGCCGTCGCCGTACGTACACCCGATCGCCGCACGCCCTCTGGCTATGCCCTTGCGGGCGTAGTCGGCCTTGTCCTTCATCATCTGCTCGGGAGACACGTACATCGGCATGCTCATGATGCGCTCCCGAGGCGTTCCAGGAGGGTGCCCGTTCGGGCAGCCACGTCGTCATCGTCGAGACGCTCGAATCCGTCCGCCGTGATCTGGGCCAGCACCGGGTAGATGCCACGTACCATGTCAGGCCCGCCGGTAGCCATGTCCTCGTCGGCCGCCTGGAAGAGGGCCTCGATGGCCACGTCGATGGCCTCGTCGGAACCCATGCCGTCATGGTGCCGGAGCTTCACCACCGTCGAGGCGTGGAGGCCACCGGACCCGATGGCGGCGAAATCCCGCTCCTCGTACCGGCCGCCGGTGATGTCGAACTGGAAGAGGCGGCCCTTCTCCTGCCGTGGGTCGTAGCCGGCAAAGAGCGGCACGACACCCAGGCCCTGCATGGCCGCCGGGAGGTGGGTGCGGAGCATCTGGCTGAGCTGGTTGGCCTTGCCATCCAGGGTCAAGGCGCTCCCCTCGACCTTCTCGTAGTGCTCCAACTGAAGTTGGAAGAGCCGGACCATCTCCATGGCCGGACCGGCTGCGCCAGCGATGGCCACACCGGAGTGGCGGTCCGCCGGGAACACCTTCTGGATCGACCTGTGGCTGATCAAGTGCCCGCTGGTGGCACGGCGATCACCCGCCATCAGGACACCATCGGAGTAGCGGATCGCCAGGACAGTGGTGCCGTGCGTGATCTGGGCTGCGTCGACGGCAATGGTCGAATCGAAGGCCCCCACCCCCATCCGCCCGAGGAGTCCGACGAAGTCGGGGCCCGGATCGTCACCGGGAATGAAGATGGGAAGCGTCACGTGCCGGAGGCTAACCCGCCGCCGTGGACGGGCTACTCGCCACCCTTCTGTATGTAGCTCTTCACGAACTCCTCGGCATTGGTCTCCAGGACCAGGTCGATCTCGTCCAGGAGGTCGTCCAACTCGCCCTTTAGACGGTCGCTGCGTTCCGTGGAAGCCGGGCTGACCGTCTCCGCCTCCTCCGCGGGGGGGTCAGATCCGACCTTCTGTCGTCGTTCACGCTCAGCCATGTTCGCCTCCGTCCGGAATCAGGCCGACAACCGGTCGAGGAGTTCCTCGACGGACCCGCAGGTCTCGAGAAGCGTACCGACGTGCTCCTTCGTGCCGCGGGAGGGTTCCATCATCGGGACACGCCGTAGGACCTCGCCGCCCCCGTCGAACACCATGGAGTCCCAGTTGGCTGCCACGACCCTTTCGGGCCACAGCGCCAGGCAGCGTCCACGAAAGAAGGCCCTCGTGTCGATCGGCGGGTATCCGGTCGCCGTAGCCGCATCCGCCGGGTCCACCAGCACCTCGGCTCCCGTACGGGCAAACAGCGAACGTCCTGGTCGCAGATCGTGGTACTGGAGGTCCAGGGCCGCGAGCCTCAGGTCGCCGGCGGCCAGACCGTGCCGCTCCCTGAAGCCCTCCACTACCTGGCGCTTGGTGATCCAGTCAACCTGGCCGACCAACTCGGCCGGGTCCCGTTCGAGGTCGGCCAGCACCTGCTCCCAGCGCGCTACGACAACGTCTGCCACCGCGCCGCCGACGGCGTCCGTGCCTCGATCCAGGAGGTACTTCCGGGCGGCCTCCAGAAGATCCCACTGGAGCTCCAGGGCGGTCGCCGAACGGCCGTCCGTGAGCCTCAGCGGTTCAGAGAGGCTGAGGTCCCAGGACACCGCCTGAAGGGCCCGCACCGGATCGGCCAGCGCCACGGTCGGGTCCAGGACGTTGTCCTCCACCATCGCCAGGAGGATGGCGGTGGTGCCCACCTTCAGGAAGGTCGCCACCTCGCAGAGGTTGGCGTCTCCGACGATGACGTGCAGGCGTCTGTACCTGAGCGGGTCGGCGTGAGGCTCGTCACGGGTGTTGATGATGGGTCGCTTCAGGGTCGTCTCGAGACCCACCTCCTCCTCGAAGAAGTCGGCACGCTGCGTCAGCTGGAACTCGATGTACGTCCTGTCCCTGTATGGCAGCTCGCAGCCGACCTTGCCGGCGCCGGTGAACACCTGCCGGGTCACGAAGTGGGTGGTCGCATGCTGGACGATCCGGGCAAATGGTGTGGACCTGTCCATCAGGTAGTTCTCGTGACAGCCGTAGCTGTTTCCCTTCCCGTCCGAATTGTTCTTGTAGACGACGAGCTCCTGTCCCTCGGGAAGGAACTCGTTGGCTGCCGCCATCGACTCGATCAGGATCAACTCGGCCGCACGATCCTGGAGGACCACCGACAGGGCATCGGCGCATTCCGGTGTGGAGAGCTCCGGGTGGGCGTGGTCGACGTAGTAGCGCGCACCGTTCGTGAGGACGGCATTGACGAGATGGGTCTCGATGTCCGGCGCCATGGCGTCGAGGGCCGTGAACCCCCGGACGTCGACCGACGGCGACTCGTCCACGAAGTCCCACCCGACCCGGGGGGCACCCGGCCCACCGCCCGGGTCGGTGCGTCGGCTGAGGTATGCGTTGATCAGCAGGGAGGAGGCGCTGATCGGATTCGGGTCGGCGACCCCGCGATGGACGATTCCGTACTCGGTCTCGATGCCCACCGTCTTCGGGACTGCCATGGGCGGACCCTAGTTCCGGGTCCCGATGAGCAGACGGGACCGGGGCCCGCCATGGCGGCAGGGTTCAGAGGTACTGGCCGGTCCCGACGCCCTCGATGGCCCGGCCGCCCAACTCGTCGTCGCGGTTGGTCACGAGCGTTCTCACGTAGACGATGCGCTCGCCCTTCTTTCCCGAAATCCGGGCCCAGTCATCAGGATTGGTGGTGTTGGGAAGGTCTTCGTGCTCGGAGAACTCCTGGCGTACGGACTGGACCAGGTCTTCCGATCGGAGGCCCTTCGTGCCTCCGGCCAGCTCCCGCTTGATGGCCAGTTTCTTGGCCCTCCGGACGATGTTCTCGACCATGGCCCCCGAGGAGAAGTCCCGGAAGTAGAGGATCTCCTTGTCGCCGTTCTGGTACGTGACCTCGAGAAACCTGTTGCGCTCCTCGTCGGAGTACATCTCGGCCACGGCGTCCTCGATCATGGCCAGCGCCGCCTTATTGCGATCTCCGCCCCCGATTGTCTGGATGACCTCCTCGTCGATCGGCAGGTCGCCGACCATGTAGCGGGAGAAGATGTGGGCGGCGGCGGCGACGTCGGGGCGTTCGATCTTGATCTTCACGTCCAGCCGCCCTGGCCTCAGGATCGCCGGATCGATGAGGTCCTCCCTATTGGACGCCCCGATCACGATCACGTTCCGGAGGGTCTCCACGCCGTCGATCTCGGCCAGCAACTGTGGGACGATCGTGGATTCGATGTCGGAACTGATGCCTGTACCGCGCGTCCGGAAGAGTGATTCCATCTCGTCGAAGAAGACGATCACTGGCCAGCCCTGTTCGGACTTCTCCCTGGCCCGCTGGAATACCTCCCGGATCTGGCGCTCGGTCTCCCCCACATACTTGTTCAGGAGTTCCGGACCCTTGATGTTCAGGAAGTAGCTGCGTGCCTCCAGGTCTCCGGATACCTCGGCGACCTTCAGCGCCAACGAGTTGGCGACCGCCTTGGCTATGAGGGTCTTGCCGCAGCCGGGCGGGCCATAGAGAAGGATTCCCTTCGGCGCCGGCAGGTCGTATTCGCTGAACAGCTCCTGGTGGAGGAACGGCAGTTCGACGGCGTCGATGATCTTCTCGATCTGGCCATCCAGGCCGCCGATGTCCTCGTAGGTGACGTCTGGAACCTCCTCCAGAACCAGCGTTTCGGCTCCCGGTCGAGGCAGCCGTTCCAGGAGCAGGGCGGAACGTGGGTCCAGCATCGCCGAGTCGCCGCTCTGCAGGCCCACGCCGACCAGGTCGGCAGCCAGCTCGACCACCCGCTCCTCGTCGCCACGACCGGTTATCACCGCGCGGATGCCGTCGGACATGACGGCCCTAACGGTGACTACCTCGCCGACCGCCTCATGGCTCCTGGCCATGACGATGCTCATCGCATCGTTCAGGACGACCTCCTGACCCGGGGTCAGTGCGTCGAGTAGGTCCGGATGGACAGCGACCCGCATCTTCCGACCGGCGGACTGGACGTCAGCCGAGCCGTCATCGTTGAGCTGCACCACGGTGCCGTAGGCCGACGGAGGTTGGGAGAGCGTCTCGACCTCCTCGCGCAGGATCGTGATGCGTTCCCTGGCGGTCTCCAGGGTGGTGTTCAGCTTCTGGTTTCTGGCGTTGGCCCGGGCCAGCTCGCGACCGGCATCTCTGGCCTCGGCCTCCAGGCGGTTCAACTGGCGGGGAACCTCCACGAGGCGACGCCGCAACTCGGCTACCTCTGTCTCCAGCTCGGCTACATCCGGAAGCGGATCAAGGTTCGATTCGTCGGCCCCCTCGGGACCATCCTGCTCGTCTGTCACGGCATCCTCCAGACGGCGACCATAGCGCCAGGTCGTCCTCTTTTTGAGCCAGATGGCACCCCGCCGATCCCGTGGACGGGCGCTGGAGAGCGGTAGGCTCCCGCCTGCAATCAGGGGTTCTGTCAACGACGGGCTGCTGAGCCGGGGGCCCACGGCCTACGGACCATCACGGTGAAGGGCCATCTGGGCCTATAGAGAGGAACCTTGGGACTATGAAGGTCTGGATCGATCAGGATCTGTGCACTGGCGATGGCCTCTGCGAGGAGATAGCCCCCGACGTGTTCGCCATGCTGGACGATGGCCTGGCCTACGTGAAGGACGGCGACAAGATCCTCAGCGATCCCGGCGGCGCTGCCGGCCTCGCACCGATTCCCGCCGGGCAGGAGGAGGCCACCATCGAGTCGGCCGAGGAATGCCCCGGAGAGTGCATCTACATCGAGATCGACTGAGCATTCGACTCAGAACTTTGTCGGGCGGCCTACGGGCCGCCCTTCGTTCGTTTTCGGACCTGCACCGCGGCCGAAACCCGGCCGACGGGCCTCACCTACAGGGTCCGGCGCTCCTCTCGCCGGAGGCCAGACCTTCGACCAGGAGGTCCAGTTCGCTGCTCTGGACCGCATAGGCAACCTGGCCACTGCGGAGCCGTGAGAAGAGGACGCCCACCACAGTTCCGTCTCCATCCAGCACCGGTGCGCCGGAGTGACCCGACCGGATCGTGGCAACCAGCTCGATGGCATCACGCCCGCCTCCCGGCCTACCATAGATGTCGTCACCGGTGGCACGGATGAGGCGATCCACCACCATCGACAGGGCCACCGGTACTCCCTCGTCGTCATGGGCCAGCACCACTCCCATGACGCCGGCCACCGGATAACCGAGTTCCAGTGCCCGTGGCAGGACCACGTCGTCAGTCGGCCGGAGGAGGGCCAGGTCGCTGACAGGGTCGAAGGCCACCACTCTGGTGGAGATCTCGACTCCGTCCAGCAGAACGATGGGTGCCGTTATGCCTGCCACCACGTGGGCGCCCGTTGCGATCAGGTTCGGTCCCACGACGAAGCCGGTTCCGAACTGCGCTTTTCGGCAGTCCAGGCCCCTCACCTGCACAGTGGAGGCATGGAGCCGCTCCACCAGGCCCTTCGGGAGCCCGTGGATCTGGGAGGCGGCCACCGCTCCCTCCCCCCCGGTTGTGGTGGGAACGCTGATGGGTGGGGCAACGAACTCGACGTCACTCCCGAGCCGTACGAGTACCGCCAGGACGAGCAGCCAGGCAGCCAGGCAGGCCACGATGATGCCTGCGACCCGGCGGGCCCTCATCTGTCGAGCAGGCGTGCGTGCGTCAGGAAGGCCGTATGGGCCACCATCCGATGGTCGGGCCTGACCGCCTGGCCCTCCACATGCCACGTTCGGTTCAGGACCTCGACGGTCTCGGCGAACCGGAAGCCGTGCTCGTCCAGCGCTTCACGGAACCGGACCACCTGCGTGATGCTGGGCGTGTAGGCGAGGATCAGCCCGCCCATGTGCAGTGCGCCCGCAGCGTGGTGTACGACCTGCCATGGCTCAGGCAGGTCCAGGACCACCCGGTCGAAATCGTCGCCGTCGATTCCCTCGTAGACGTCCCGGATCTGTACGTCGTAGTGCTCGAGGGCAGACTCGCCGAGCATCGTGACGACGTTGGAACGTGCCCTCGTCGCGAAATCCTCTCGCAACTCGTAACCGGTTATGTGGGCTCCGGCTCGAAGCATCGTCATGGACAGCGCACCCGAGCCGATGCCCGACTCCAGGACCCGTGCCCCGGGGAATACATCTGCCAGCATCAGGATCGGTCCCAGGTCCTTTGGGTAGATGACCTGTGCACCGCGGGGCATCTTGATGACGAACTCAGAGAGGGTCGGCCTGAAGGCCGTGAAGATTCCGCCCCGGCTGGATCGCAGTGACACGCCCTCGTCGGCACCGATGATCACGTCGTGGGCGATCACGCCGGTGTGGGTGTGGAACTCGGCGCCCACCGAGAGTGCGATCAGGTAACGACGCTGTTTGCGATCCACAAGCAGGACCTGGTCGCCCTCCCCGAACACGCCGGCCATCAGCGGGACTCGGGCACGGAACGACCCAACTCAACGGGCACGTCGCCGCCATCGCATGCAAGGTGACCCCCCGCCCGCTCGAGCAGGTGGCAGAAGGCGCAGACATCCGAGCCGGCAGGGGCCCCGCAACGTACGCAGGCCCCGATCGGGGCGCGTTCCTCCTCCGGCGGAATGAACAGGTCCGCCACCCGATCCAGGAACCCGAAGTAGAAGGCGTGCTTGGCCCCCGGCGAGCGGTCCTCGATGGAGTTGAGGGCCTCCTTGTAGCCGATGTGCCTGTTTCCCTGCGCCATCGGGCACTCCTCGACCATGTAGTCGATGCCGCGCAGCACGCAGTAAGCGGCCATCTCCCTCTCCCCCAGGCGAACCAAGGGCTTCACCTTCCGCGGGAAGCCCTCCCCGGCCTGCAGAACCGGCTTCTGCCTGCCCAGGTACTCCGCCTGCCAACGCAGGACATTCCCGAAAAGGACAGCGGCCTCGTCGTCCAGGTTGTGTCCGGTGGCCAGAGCGTCGTAGCCGCCCCTACCGGCCGCCTCGTCGAAGAGATGGCGCTTGGAGAGGCCGCAGGCGCTGCAGGGAACCCGTTTCGCTGCCCGTGCGGCGCTGCGGATGTCATACCCGTAGTCGCTCGGCAGGTCCACCACCTCTAGTGAGAGGCCCCGACTCTCGGCGAATGCCCGTGCGAAACGCTCAGACTCCGGGCTATAGCCGTCGATTCCCAGGCCCAGGTAGAGGCCGTCGGCCTCGTATCCGAGCTCCACCAGGATGTCCCAGACGGCCAGGGAGTCCTTGCCTCCGGAGACAGCCACGAGGACCCGGTCCCCGGGTTCTAGCATCTCATGCCCCTTTATCGCCCTGGCCACCTGCTCCCTGCAGTGCCGGAGGAAGTGTTCGCCGCAGAAGTTCGCGTTGTGGCGCCGAACGTCGATCACGGCCGGACCACGGCAGACCCGGCACTTCATCGTGCGCCTCCCGAGATCACGGACCTGATCTCGATTCGGTCATCCCGGCCGAGCATGGCGTCACCCGGGACCAGGGTCCCCTCGCGGATCACGAGCACGGATTCGCGGGGGATACCCAGCCGTGCCAGCAGCGCTATGACCGCCATCGGCCCATCCATTTCGACCGTGCGCTCCGGGTTGCGCAACTCGACGATCACCGGTCCGTGACCCCACGGGCCAGGTGCTTCACCTGAATGGTCCCGCCCTCCTCCAGGCGGGTGCGGTGCACTACGGGTCGACGGCCGCCGAGGGCTCGTGCAAGCCGACCGACCAGGACCACCAGCAGGATCCCCTGCCACCGCCGCTGCCCACCGAGCAGGCCGCGACGGAGCCCTCGTCCCAGGAGCGTCGAGGCCAGGGTGGACATCAGAAGCGACGGACCTCTACCAGCGTGGAGCGGCGCCGGCCTGCCCGCCTGCCCATCACATAGACGAGGGCGACGATGGCAGCGGCGGAGGCCGCTGCCACCAGCACCAGTATCAGACGGTTGCCGACGACCGGACCCTCGGGGTCTCCGACCACCGACCGCAGCTCGGCCTCCAGGTCATCCCTGGTGATCCGGTCCTCAGCCATCCAGGTTCCTCGGTCCGCCGATCCGTGTCACTGTGACAGCGGCGACAACGGACAGGACCCCCGCGGCTGCAAGGTACGGAACCCAGGACCAGGAGCCGTCCAGCAGGCCCGAGGCCTGCAGGCCCCGGAGGCCTCCCACCGCCAGCAGCACCATTCCGAGACCGAGGAGGGACGCCCCGACGAGGCCGAACAGCAGGAACCGACCCGCCGACCGCAGCGGTTCAACCGTCTCCTGTCGGACGTAGCGCTTCAGCAGGCCGGGGAGGTCGTCGGCGGCCCGGCCATCTGAGAATCGATCGGGGCCCATGGGGCGACCACGCTACCGGGAGGACCCAGCACCGGGCCGGTCGCCCCCACCGTCCGTCCCGAGGCGGTGGTCCACGACGACCTGGGCATCGTCCAGTAGCCCATTCAGGACATGGCAACGCCCTGACGCCGTCTCGGACTCAAGCAGCCGTTGCCGGTCGTACGCGGTGAAGGGACCCAGAGCCGCCATCTGGAGCGTGCCGAGACCCGGGTCGTCGGCGAGATCGAAGGTGGCGGCCGGCACCGGATCGCCCAACTCGGACAGGCCCGCCAGTAGGCGACGCAGGCGGGACTCCGTCGACCGGTAGGCAGGCTCGGTTACCCCGGGGCCGGGACGATCCGGCATCGGGCTGACGTCCGCCACGGGATGGGGATCATCCGGTAGCCACTGCTCGACGCGTATCCGCTGCAAACCGACGACCGTCACCGACCAGCGACCGTCGGAAGCCTCCCTTGCCTCCAGCACGCGGGCCCGGGTCCCCACGTCGCAGCGCAGGTCGCCACCTCCCACCTCGCTACCACGACGTATCAGAACGATGCCGAACTCGCGATCCGCAGCCATTACGTCCACGATCATGCGCCGGTACCGATCCTCGAACAACAGGAGCGGCATGACCCCGGAGGGAAGCAGCACCGCCCCCAGTGGGAGCATCGGCAGTCGGCGGGTGTCCGGCGAGGCTCAGCCCACCACCGGCCGTGGCGCCAGCGTCTCGACCGGTGGTCCAGCCGGATAGGAGAGGAGCGTCAGTACGACCTCCTCATGGAGGTCCCTGATCTCGAAGGGAAGTTCCCCGTTGCTGATCAGGGCGAACGCCAGCCGACGACCAGCCGGCGTGTCCACCACCCCAACAAGGCTGGTCACCCCCCGGAGGGTCCCGGTCTTGGCCCTGACGCGGCCTTCGCCGGCTGTTCCCACGAAGCGGTTCTTCATCGTGCCGCTCTCCCCCGCCAGGGGTAGCGACTCCACGAGGAGGGCACCGTGGTGCTCGTCCTCCATCACGTCCACCAGCAGCGAGCAGGTGACCCGGTTGTCGGGATCCAGACCTGATCCATCCTGCGGGACGACCTCGGCGACACCGTGGCCCGCACGCTCGAGTGTGTCCAGCATGACGACAAGGCCGGCCACGGTCGTGCCACGCTCCGTCGGCGTTCGGCCCATCTCCTTCACCAGGAGTTCGGCGGTGGTGTTGTCGCTCTCCACCAGCATCTGTCGGACCAGGAGGCTGACGGGCGAAGAGGAGATCTCAGCGAGGGTGACCATGCCGGGGTGCGTCGGAGCCCGGCCCGAATCGGGCCGACGGCGGATCACGACACCCTCGGCCTCCAGCAGGTCGTCGAGTAGTCCGGCTGCGTTGGCTGCCGGATCCCCGGCGGGAAGGGAGAGCGATGATGCGGTGTTCACCGGATCCCACCTCTCGAAGCCGTCGTCCACGCTGAGGGCACTGAGTGGGCCCGACTGGATCGACCAGCCGGGCTTGAAGCGATCGGGCCAGGTACTCAGGTAGCGGATGGCGTCGTACCTCGACTCATCGCCCACGATCCCGCCGGTGATCTCGCTCACGCCGGCGCCCAGGAGTCCCCTCACGATGTCGCCGAGGTCTGAGTAGATGCCGGGGTCGTCGAATCGCGCCGCATATGAACTGGTGGTGAGGAGGGGGTCGCCTCCGCCTACCAGCCAGACGTCGCCGTCCACGATGCCGTCAACCACGGGCACCTCGGCGACCACCCTGGTCGTCAGGACGGTGGAGGGTCCCAGGTGCAGCAGCGCACCCATGGCGGTGAGGATCTTCTGGGTGCTGGCCGGCACCATGGCGAGGCTGGCATCCACGCTGTAGAGGCGACGACCATGTTCGGCCACCTCGAGGCAGGTGCCATCCGGCAGATCCGAGACCGATCCGAGCAGGCTGGCGGTGAGTTTCCTCTCCGCTGTCGGCGCCTGCAGGAACTCCGGAATCCGACGGACTGAGAACACCGGTGTGACCGCCCGTGCCTGCATGGTTCCGGAGACAGGCGCGTACTCCGCCGCCGACCTGTCGGTCCGTTGTGCCTGGAGTCCGGCCAGGAGTGCCACCGTGAGCAGGAGCAGGGGGAGTATCAGGCGCCGGTTCACGGGGCGCCATGCTAGGGCTTGGACCATCTGGTCTAGGTTCGTCCCGTGCAGATTCTCGCCGCCCTCTTCTTCGAGGGACTCGAACTCAGGCAGGTCGGCGGTGGCGCCACCCACATAGACCTCTCCGGAATCCAGTTCAGTGCGGTGTCGCCGGATCCGCTACCGGTGACATGGTCACCCCATCTCCTGGTGATGGTCCGCTGTCCAGCAGACCACACGGGCCATTCCGTGCTGGAGGTGGTCTTCACACGCGATGGGGAGCAGTTGGCGCGAAGCGTGCAGCCCATCGAGATCCAGCCCGGGAAGTTCGGCTACCGCCTCGTTCGGGCCGAGCTGGCCTTCGAGGAGTTCGGCACGGTCGAGGCCAGCTGCAGCATCGACCAGGGAATCCCGACGGTGGTGCCGTACACGCTGCTGGCTCCGGACCCCTCCTCCTGATCGGAGGCAAGCCGGTGCGCTATGCGGTAGCCCTCTCGGGCCATCCGGATGCTGCGACGGCGGTTGGTGAGGTCGTCGGGCAGGTCATGGACCGACTCGGGTCCCGCCCGGATGTGGCCGTGATGTTCCTCTCGCCCTCCCACGTGGATCGGGCGACCGACCTCGCACGGACGGTCATGCAGACCCTCTCCCCGGGCCACCTGGTGGGTTGCTCCGCGGGAGCGGTGCTGGCCCAGCGTCAGGAGGTCGAGCAGGCGCCAGGTCTGGTGCTGTGGGCTGGGCTCACCGGCCCGGCGAGGGCCGTCCGGCTGGATGGCGGGCGACTGCCGACCGACCTGACTGCCGGTAGCAGCATACTGCTGGTCGCCGACCCGTTCGAGTTCGACGCCGGCTGCTTGCTCGACTCGATTCCACCGGACGTGACGGTCGTGGGCGGACTGGCGTCAGCAGCTGGCCGCTCCGGCGGAAACCGGCTCCTTCTGGATGGTGCGACGTTCTCCGATGGCGCCGTGGGCGTGGTGCTCCCACCAGGGCTGGGAGCCGTGCCCGTCGTATCCCAGGGTTGCCGCCCGGTAGGCGACCCCTTCGTCGTCACTGCCGCGGACGGGAACCTGATCCTGACCCTGGGAGGGCAACCTGCCCTAAACCGGATCACGGAGGTGATGGCATCCCTGCCCGGTGGCCAGGGTCAACAGGCGGACAGCGGGCTCCAGGTGGGGATAGTGATCGATGAGAACAGGTCCACCTTCGGGTCGGGCGACTTCCTCATCCGGGGTGTGCTGGGTGCTGATCGGGGGTCGGGAGCCGTCGCCATCGACGCCGTGGTGGAGGTCGGAACCACACTCCAGTTCCAGGTCCGGGATGCCGCTTCGGCGAGTCGGGACCTCGCATCCCGGCTCCGCAACCACCGTGCAGAGAGTGCCCTCGTCTTCACCTGCAATGGTCGGGGAAGCCGGCTCTTCGGTGCTCCGGGACACGATGCGGGTCTGTTCGTGGATCGGCTGGGTACGACTGATGTGGCCGGCATGAACTGCGCCGGGGAGATCGGACCGGTCGGAGGACGACACCACCTCCATGGCTTCACAGCCTCTGCTCTGCTCCTGGGAACGGGTGGAGCGAGAGGCGATCCGAACGCCTCTCCCACGGTCGCCTAGGAGCGCCCGGGTGGAGGTTATGGTGCCCGTCGACGTACAGGGACACTCGCCCATGTGGGCGTTGGCTGAGGTGGGATCATGACGGACTCCGGATTCGACGGATCGACCTTCGATTCCTCGCTGGAAGCACTTGCCATCGACGTGGTCCGTGGCCTCGCCATGGACGCACCCCATGCAGCACGCTCCGGTCACCAGGGAACGGCCATGGCCCTGGCGCCGCTGGCCCATGTCCTCTGGACCCGGATCCTCACCTATGACGCCGCTGACCCGGCGTGGCCAGACCGGGACCGGTTCATCCTCTCGGCCGGCCACGCCTCGATCCTCCTGTACTCCATACTCCACCTGACCGGCCACGGTCTGACCCTGGACGACCTGAGGGGCTTCCGGCAGTGGGGATCAGCCACTCCGGGCCACCCGGAGGTGGGACGCACGGCGGGCGTGGAGGTCACCACCGGTCCACTCGGCCAGGGCCTCGCCAATGCCGTGGGCATGGCAATGGCCGAGCGGAACCTCCGTGCACGATTCGGAGCGGGACTGACCGACCACCACACCTTCGTCGTCTGTGGAGACGGCGACCTGGCCGAGGGAATCTCCCATGAGGCAGCCTCACTGGCCGGCCACCAGGGCCTCGGACGGCTCGTCGCCGTCTACGACGACAATCACGTCACGATCGACGGCCCGACCGAGCTGGCACTCTCGGACGATGCGCCCACCCGGTTCCGGGCTTACGGCTGGCACGTGATCGACCTGGGTGATGCCGCCGAGGACCTGGATGCCATGGAGGCCGCCATTCGGGAAGCCATGGCCGTCACCGACCGACCATCCCTCATCGTCCTGAGAAGCCACATCGGACACCCGTCGCCCGACGTGGACAGTTCGGCCGTACACGGCTACTCCCTGTCGGACGAGGGAATAGCCGAGACGAAACGCCGCATGGGCCTTCCCGATGACGAGGCGTTCTGGGTTCCGGATGGCGTGCTCGAGCAGTACCGGGCATCCGGCCGCCGTGGTGCCGAGGCCCGCAGCGCCTGGGAGGAACGCCTCGCATCCTTCGCCGGAGACCGTGCCGGATGGGATGCGGCCCAGGCCGGGGGCGGCGTCGACGGTTGGGAGGATCAGCTACCCACCTGGGAGGCCGGAGGTGGCGTGGCGACGCGCAAGGCCAGCAACGCCTGCCTTCAGGCCCTCCTGGATGTGGTTCCGGGCCTCATGGGCGGTGGCGCCGACCTGACCGGCAACACCGGTACGACCATCAGGGACCACGGTGTGCAGGGACCCGACTGTCCCGAAGGCAGGCAGGTGTTCTTCGGGGTACGCGAGCACGCCATGGGCGCCATCTGCAATGGCATGGCTCTCCACGGTGGAATGCGTCCGGTGAACGGGACCTTCCTGGTCTTCAGCGACTACATGCGCGGAGCCGTCCGACTGGCCGCCCTGAGCTCTGCCCGCACTGTCTTCGTATGGAGTCACGATTCGGTGGGCGTGGGCGAGGACGGGCCCACCCACCAGCCGGTTGAGCATGCGGCTGCGCTTCGGGCCATGCCGGGCATCCCGGTGTTCCGGCCCGCCGACGCCAACGAGACCGCCGCTGCGTGGCGCTACATCGTGCGGGCTAACGGCCCGGTCGCCCTACTCCTGACACGCCAGGACGTGCCCGTGCTGGCTGGATCGGACGACCACGAAGCGGTGGCACGTGGCGCATACGTGTTGGCCGATCCGGACGGTGAAGCCGACGTCATCCTGATCGGAACCGGGAGCGAGGTGGCCGTCGCCCTCGACGCAGCAGCGACGCTGACGGCAGCGGGCCACTCGGTGCGGGTGGTCTCGATGCCATGCATGGAACTCTTCGCCGAGCAGGCTGACGGGTACCGGTCATCCGTCCTACCCGACGGGGTCGCCACGGTCTCGGTGGAGGCCGGTGTCACCTTCGGCTGGGCGCGCTGGGCCGATCGGAGCATCGGCATCGACCGCTTCGGTACCTCTGCTCCGGGCGACCAGGCCATGGCGGGGTTGGGGATCACCCCCGCTGCCGTCGTGGCGGCCGCAGAATCCCTCCTCGGAACCTGAACCCACGCGGGATGGTGTGATGAGCAGACTCCACGACCTCTATACCCAGCAGGGCCAGAGCCCGTGGCTGGACAACCTGAGGCGTACCTGGATCGCCTCTGGCGAACTTCAGGGATGGGTGGACCGGGGGGCACGTGGCATCACCTCCAACCCGTCAATCTTCCAGAAGGCCATGACCGGAACGGATGCCTACGACGAACATCTCCGTTCCCTCACGGAGTCGGGCTGCAGCGTCGAGGAGAGCTACTGGGAGCTGGTGATCCGCGACATCCGTGACGCTCTGGAGATTCTTCGGCCGGTACACGAGTCGTCCGACGGCCTGGACGGCTACGTCTCGGTCGAGGTTGACCCTCGTCTGGCCCCTGACACCGAGAGCACCATGGTCGCCGCCCGCCGGCTCCACGAGCGTCTGGACCGGCCCAACCTCTACGTGAAGATCCCCGGCACCGCAGAGGGAATCCCGGCCATCCGACAGATGATCTCCGAGGGGCGGAGCATCAACGTCACCCTCATCTTCTCCCTGGAGCGCTACTCCGAGGTGATGGAGGCCTACATCTCTGGCCTGGAGTCCTGCCCGGGTGACCTCTCGGCGGTCTCCTCGGTTGCGTCGTTCTTCATCAGCCGTACCGACGTGGAGGTGGACCGACGACTCGGCCAGCAGGGTGGGCCGGAGGCGCTCGCCCTGCGGGGGCGTACCGCTGTGGCCCAGGGCCAGGTTGCATACGACATGTTCCTATCGATGTTCAGCGGTCCACGCTGGGATGCCCTCTTGGAACGCGGGGCACGGGTGCAGCGCCCACTGTGGGCTTCAACGTCAACCAAGGATCCCTCCTATCCGGACACGCTCTATGTGGACACCCTGATCGGGCCCGACACCGTCAACACCCTTCCCGATGCCACCCTCGAGGCCTTCGAGGACCACGGCACCGTGGCCCGGACCATCGACGCTGATCCCGGCGCCGCCCACGCTGTCCTGCAAGCCGTTTCCGATGCCGGCGTCGACCTCGACGACGTCGCCCGGGTACTCGAGGACGAGGGCGTCGCTGCCTTCGTGGCCTCCTTCGACGACCTCCTGGCTGACCTGGGGGCCAAGGCCGCCACCTTCTGAGTGCCGCCGGGGGCAACTGTCTCCGACTAAGTTGCAAATAGCAACTGACTGCTACGCTCCGGGCATGCCAGACGATGCTGCCGATGCAGGCTGCTCCATCGCAGCCACCTTGGCGGCCGTCGGCGACCGTTGGACCCTGCTCATCCTCCGCGACCTGTTCCGTGGGGTGCGTCGCTTCGAGCAGATCCGGTCGGACCTCGGAATCGCACGGAACCTCCTGACCGAGCGGCTCCAGCGCCTGGTGGAACTGGAGATCGTGCACCGGGTGCCGTACCAGGATCGGCCGGTACGCCACGACTACCGGCTCACCGCCAAGGGAGCCGATCTATCCCCCGCACTGGTCGCCCTGATGGGGTGGGGTGACCGTTGGTACGCCGAAGACGGCCCTCCCACCCTCCTCGTGCACGACACCTGCGGCACGCCCCTCGACCAGGCGGTCTCGTGCCCCGCCTGCCACGAGCCGGTCGGGCCACAGCACATCCGAAGCCGCCCCGGACCGGGTCGTATGACCGATACCACAGGAGCCGATCTATGACCAGCCCCCACCGGGAACTGAGCGGTGAGGAGCTCTTCGCCGCAGCGAGGGAGGTCCGCGACCTCCACCACGGGACCCGCATCACCTTCAGCCCGAAGGTGTTCATCCCCCTAACCATGCTCTGCAGGGACCGCTGCGGCTACTGCACGTTCGCCCAGCCACCGGCCAGGCTGCAGTCCCCCTACCTCTCCTCCGAGGAGGTCCTGGCGATTGCCAGGGCGGGAGCTGCCGCCGGCTGCCACGAGGCGCTCTTCACCCTCGGCGAGCGGCCGGAGCTCCGCTACCCGGTTGCAGCGGACTGGCTGGACCGCCAGGGCCACGCCACGACACTGGACCTGCTGGCGGAAATGGCGCAACTGGTCCTCGACGAGACCGGGCTCCTCCCCCACTCGAATGCCGGCGCCCTCTACGAAGACGAGCTTTCAGCCCTCCGGAGGGTCGCTCCCTCGCAGGGAATGATGGTGGAGTCGCTCCGGACCGACCTGGACTGCCACAGGGGCGCACCAGACAAGGAACCAGCTCGGCGCCTGGAGACCCTCGAGGCCGCCGGACGGTTGGCCATCCCCTTCACCACCGGGATCCTCGTCGGAATCGGCGAGGACCGCGAGGACCGCGTGGTTGCGCTGGAGGCAATCGCCGCCTCCCACAGGCGCCACGGCCACGTCCAGGAGGTCATCGTCCAGAACTTCCTACCCAAGCCGGGCACGGCCATGCACTCCGCTACCCCCTGCCCCGAGGACGTGTACCTGGAGGCCATCGCCCTGGCCCGCCTGATCCTCCCTCCGGATGTCCACCTCCAGGCGCCACCCAACCTCTCCGATGACTTCGGGCCGCTCCTGGATGCCGGCATCGACGACTGGGGTGGCGTCTCGCCGGTCACCGCCGACCACGTCAACCCCGAACGGCCCTGGCCCGACCTTGATCGCCTACGGAAGGTGACCGAGGCACGTGGGTTCACCCTGGCCCCCCGACTCACCGCCTACCCGGAGTACGTCCGGGACCACGCCCGCTGGATCCACGAGGACCTCCGCTTCCAGGTGATGGACCGAAGTGATTCAGAGGGAATGGGGCGCGACGATCCCGGCGCCGTCTTCCCCGAGGAGATCGAGATGGTCACGGCATCCGATGGCGCCGAGGTCCGGCAGGTGGGGCACCGGTCCACGGCCTGGTACTCCGGAAGCCCGATCAGCCCGCCGACCCTCGTACCGGCGACCGTTGCGGCCCGAGGCCATCTCCGCGAGGTACTCGATGGCGTCCTGGACGGCCAGCAGGCGGGACGCGACGAGCTACTGGCCCTGTTCGTAGCCCGCGGCCCGGAGGTGGCCGCCGTGGCCGAGGTGGCCGACGAGCTGCGTCGCAGGGCCGTCGGTGACACCGTCACCTGGGTGGCCAACCGGAACATCAACTACACGAACGTCTGCACCTACAAGTGTCGTTTCTGCGGCTTCTCGAAGGGGCCTCTCTCGCTGAACCTGAGGGGCACCCCGTACCTCCTGGAGATGGACGAGATTGCAGCCCGTGCGGCGGATGCAGCCCGGATGGGCGCCACGGAGGTCTGCCTCCAGGGTGGAATCCATCCCGACTTCGACGGCAACTACTACATAGACGTGACCCGGGCCGTCCGTGATGCGGTACCTGACATCCACGTGCACGGCTTCACCGCCCTCGAGGTGACGGAAGGCGCCAGGCGACTCGGCGAATCGCTGGCCGACTACCTCCGGCGGGCCAGGGACGCCGGGCTGAGGTCACTACCCGGCACCGCCGCCGAGATCCTGGACGACGACGTCCGGGCGGAACTCTGCCCGGACAAGATCAACAGCGAGGAGTGGCTCGAGGCCCATAGGACCGCCCACGGTGTCGGCATCGCATCCAACATCACGATCATGTTCGGCTCGATCGAGCGGCCCGAACACTGGGTCAGGCACCTGCTCCGGTGTCGTGACCTCCAGGAGGAGACGGGTGGGTTCACCGAGTTCGTGGGCCTGCCGTTCGTCCACATGGCCTCCCCCATCTACCTGCAACGCAAGGCCCGACGCGGGCCGACCTTCCGCGAGAACCTGCTGATGCACGCGGTGGCCCGCGTGGCCTATCACGGACTCATCGACAACATCCAGGCCTCGTGGGTGAAGATCGGATTCGACGGAGTTCGACAGTTGTTGCAGTCCGGGGTGAACGACCTCGGCGGAACCCTCATGGACGAGAACATCTCGCGGGCCGCCGGCGCCCAGCACGGCCAGCAGGTCCGCCAGGAGGACCTCGAGGGCCTGGTTGCGCCGTTGGGTCGCACGCTCGAACAGCGCACGACCCTCTACGGCAGAGTGGAGCCAGGCCATCGCCTCACCGTCCTGAGGGAGGACGATGGACGAACCCTCATTCCGTTGGTGAACGCCTGACCTGACGGGCCCAGAACCGGGAACGCCTCACCATCCGGTGTGGTCGGGCTCGTCGAGCAGGTGGACCGCCTTCTCCACGGCTCTACGCGCCCTGGTGAGCCTCCGCTCGTCCACGGGCAACTCAGTCCCCCCCGCGTCTATCGATTCACGTAGACGCACAATGGCCAGGTCGGCCAGCTCCTCGGAGATGGCCTCCAGTCGGGCCCGGATCTCGGCGAACTCACCGGCCACAACGGTCCTCCAGGGCCTCGGCTACTACTTCCATGGGGTGCCTCACTTCCAGTCCTGCCGCTGCGAGGTACATGGCACAACCGGGGTTGGCGCTGATCACCGTACGGGCACCTGACCGTTCGAAGGCACGCCTGATAGCAGCCAGCTTTCGCTCCCGTACCTCGGCGGCCAGTTCAGGCTCCAACACCTGGAAGGCCCCACCAGCACCGCAGCAGAGCCCGTCGTCGTCCAGCTCCACGAGGGTGGCATAGGCACCCACCACCTCCCGAACCGCACCATGGACCCCCTGGGCGTGCCGCAGGTGGCACGGGTCCTGGACCACCACCGGTTCGGTTGCGGGCCCGGGCGGCTCCGGTAGCAGGTCCGCGTTGGCAGCCAGCCACTCGTGCACGTCGAACACCCTCTCGGAGAATGCAGCCGCGGCCGCCGTCCCCAGAAGCCCCCCATAGCGCTTCAATGCTGCACCACAGCCTGCCGAGTCCACGAGGATGGGTCGGTCTCCGGGCATGGCAGCCATGACCGCCTCGGCGCGCCCCATCGCCTCCCCGTGGAGTCCTGCATGCCCATGAAGTGCCCCGCAGCACCCCACGCCCTCTCCGGTCCGTTCGACGCTGCGACCACCAGCGGTGAGGACGTACTCCACGGCGTCGTGGATCTCTGGTTGACAGGCATCCATCACGCACCCCGTGAAGAGCAGGACGTCTCCACCGTCGGCCGGAGGGCTTCGACGGGCACGGCCGAGGGGAAGGCGGGCCGGAAAGAGGGCCGTGCGGGGCACCAGGCCCAGTCGCTGGAACACGGCGAGGATGCGCACGCCCGAGCGAAGCAGCCGGGGCCGTCCCAGCAGGCCGAGACCCAGCCTGAGTCGTAGGGGTGGACGCCGTTCGGTGGTCATGACCGCCCGGGTCGTGGCGATGAGTTCCTCGAACGGTACGCCGGAGGGGCAGGCCGTCTCGCAGCCAAGGCACTGCACGCAGGTCGACATGGAGTCCAACCACTCGTCGTCCATGGAAGCGCCGTCTCGTTCCACGGCCGCCATCAACGAGATCCGGCCCCGTGGCGAGCGGCTCTCGTCCCCGGTCACCCGGTACGTAGGACAGTGCGGCAGGCACAGGCCGCACTGCACGCAGGCCGCAAGGGAGTCGTCGGACAGGCCGAGCGGGCCGAGGGCCGTCATGCGGCCACCCGGTAGGGGTCCCGGCCGGGATTCAGACGACCCGACGGGTCAAATGACGTCCTCATCCGTGTCGCCAGGTTCCGGATGCCGTCGGGCACCGCCGACGGAGCGGCATCGGTGGGCTGGTGGACCACGCCGGATCCAACCTCCAAGACTCCACCGTCGGGCAGTCGTCCGGTCCAACGGCCCCGACCCACGGGCAGGACCGGTGGCTCCGTCTCCGTCAGGCCGAGGAGGGCCAGCTTCCCGGCGGTCGCGTTGATGTCCTCACCGTGTCCCTCCAGGAGCACCCATGTCATCGCTCCATCCCAGAGCACGCAGGACGGCCGGTAGGTCGAACCGAGCACCTCTGCCGGCTCCACCTCGCCGCCCAGCCAGCACGAGCAGGCCGCAATTGGGCGGGTACGCAGGATCACCCGTCCCAGCAGCGCCAGGGTTCCCAAGGAGCCCACCAGGAGGCGACACAGGTCATAGCCGGTCACGTTCTTGACGGTGGGACCGCCGGCGGTGAAGGCCGCACCATCGGCACCCACGCAGTCCGCCTGGAGCAGGGTGTCGGCTATCGACCCCACCCGCCGTCGACGCAGGGCGCTGCGGCCCACCGCCAGGGTGCCGCCCACCGTCGAGCCCACAGGACCTTCCATGCCGACCTCTAGTCCGTGGATCGCCAGCTCGTCGGACAGCTCGGAGAGGGTCGTCCCCGCACCGACCATCACGGTCATCTCGGCTGGCTGCAGGGACATGATGCCGACCGGCGCCGAGACCTCCCTCGCATCGCCAGGTCCTCCGCCCAGTCCCCACCGGGTGCCGCCACCGCGGACGCAGACCGCTCCTGAGTCACCCACCGCTGAAAGGAAGAGCCCCATTCTGGCGTCTCCGGCGTTCATACCCAGGCCCCGTCCGGTAGGCGTCCGAGGCTGGTCACGTGACCGCACGAGGCCCCGGTGGGCAGGACCTTGGCCGGATTGGCGCGACCTGACGGATCGAACGCAGAGCGAAGGCACTGTTGGGCCTCGAGGTCGGCCGGACTGAACTGCAGGGACATAAACCGCTTCTTCTCCAGCCCGATGCCGTGCTCGCCGGACAGGACGCCGCCGGCAGCCACCGAAACGCGGACGATCTCCTCGCCAGCGACCAGGACCCGCTCCATGACCCCCTCCTCCCTGGCGTCGAACAGGAGGAGCGGATGGAGGTTCCCGTCTCCCGCATGGAACACGTTCATCACGATGAGGTCCTGCTCCTCAACGATCTCGTAGATGCGCTCCACCACCTCGGCCAACTTCGTCCGGGGTATGACCGTGTCGTTCAGGTAGTAGTCGGGCTTGATCACGGCAATGGCTCCGAAGGCGCTCTTGCGTCCCTTCCAGATGCGTTCCCGCTCTCCGGCATCGGCCGCCACCCGGACCGACCTGGCTCCGTGGGCGATGGCCAACTCCTCGATCCGCCTGATCTCGTCGGCCACTCCGGCCGGTTGGCCGTCCAGCTCGACGATGAGCACGGCGGCGGCATCGGTCGGATACCCGGCGTTCACGAACGGCTCGACGGCCTCGACCACCCGCTGGTCCATCATCTCGAGTGCCGCCGGCACCATTCCGGCGGCGATGATGGCGCTGACCGTCTCCGCTGCCGCTCCGACGCTCATGAAGTCAAGGAGGAGGGTGGCCACCTCCGGCGGGTCCTCGGTCAGGCGGACACAGATCCGCGTCGCTATCCCCAGGGTTCCCTCCCCGCCCACGAAGGCCCCACGCAGGTCGTATCCCACGGAGTCGCCGTCCTCGTCGCCGAGGACCAGCAC
>Ga0257107_1000213_pt1 | contig 22555 bp, 33 predicted proteins | sample LP_taG_2_FD_190178 | JGI IMG/M metagenome (GOLD analysis project Ga0257107, IMG submission 190178) | Marine microbial communities from Northeast Subartic Pacific Ocean, Canada - LP_J_2011_P26_500m | ecosystem: Environmental > Aquatic > Marine > Oceanic | place: Canada: Northeast Subartic Pacific...
AAGTTTCAGTTGTAGGAGATATTATCGGTGATCCTTACAAAGATACTGCAGGTCCTGCATTAAACACTGTAATCAAGTTACTTAACACAATTGCAATAGTCTTTGTACCTGTTTTCTTTGCGGTAATTATACTTTAGAATTTTAAAAATAAATTAAAAAAAGAGTTTATGGGCATCCTTCCATCTTTTGGATGAAGAATCCCTTTTCTTTGATTTCGTTTACAACTTGTGGTGGGGCTTCTTGTGTGTGACAAAAATTGCATTCTTCTCCTGTTACTTTAGTACCATCTTCACCAACTGTTGCTAGCCATTGTTTTGCATATTCAAGTGCTTTTTCAAGTTCCTTCACTTCTGTTAGAACATCAAAGTGCATAGTATGACCATCTTTGGCTTTAACGTATGTATCGTAGACATGTATATCCATTGCCATAATAATGCATAAAATTAGGGAGTATTTAATTTAAACAATCAATCTAATGAAAAAAATACTTGTCAGTATTCAGGATTCGGAAATTCGAGAGAATATAACTATAGAACTTGATGATACTAATTCTCCTAAAACCTGTATCAGTTTTTTAAAATCATTGCCATTTTCAGTCACAGCGCACATTTGGGGAGAGGAAATCTATACTGACGAATCTCCAATCATTCAGTCCGAAGAAAATGCAAAGGACTTGGTTAATCTTAACGATGTTGCGTATTGGCCAAGTGGAAAAGCAATATGTCTATTTTTTGGTCCTACACCAATTGGTAAAAAGGGGGAGATAAAACCATATTCACCAGTTAATGTAATAGGCAAAATTATGGATCCTGACAAAAATATACTTTCAAAGATGATTGAAGGTACAGTAATTACTTTTAATAAAATTTAATTTATTGGAATTTGAATTACTTCCGATTCTAGAAGATATGCTTTCATATCATTTGTTAATCCAGAATAAATAACCCATGGTACAGGATTTCCTTTCATGAATTTTATATCTGTGTTAGATGGTGACGGTTCTGACTTTGGGTGTGAGTGAAATATTCCAATAATATCAAGACCATTTTTTTCTGCCATGCTGTATCCTTCCAATAACTGTTCATTTGATACTGTAAAATTAATTTCTGATTTATCAATATTTTCAGTGAGAAATATTTCAGTAGTTTCCCAGGTTTCTTCGTTGGTATTTCCTAAAAGTATAGCACAAGCCTCATACGGATCTTGTTTATTCGCATGTTGTACTAAATTTTCCATAAACGCCTTGGATATTATTATTTTTTTTTGCAATATTATTCTACAGTTACAGAACCTATCATCCATGGATGTACTATGCAGAAGTATTCGTATGTGTCTGTTTCTAGACCAGTTGTATCAATTTGGAACGTACCACCAGCATCTATCAATCCAGAATCAAACGTATCACCAAAATCAAGGGAGCTAGTTACCGTGTGAGCGACTTCATCATTATTATTCCACAAAACAGTCGTTTCTTTCATAACTGACACATCTTGTGGGTCATAGAATATCTGTCCTTCCACATTATTTCCTGCACCATTAGGGATATTGATAATTTCAACAACTGAACCTTTTGGTTCTTCAATCACAAATGTTGCAACCATCCAAGGATGTACAATACACATGTATTCGTATGCACCTAGTGCAAGATTTGTAGTATCAATTTGGAACGTACCACCAGCATCTATCAATCCAGAATCAAAAGTTTCACCAAAATCAAGTGAGCTAGTTACTGTATGTGTTACTCCATCATCATTAGTCCATTCTATTACATATCCTTGTTCTACTAGCGCATTGTCTGGACCATAATCTGGAGCTCCTTGGTCCGATGAGCCAGCTAATATTGATATTGCAAATATCTGACTAGTTGATACTACCATCTCAGTAATCTCTTCAGTAACATCTTCCACTTCTGGAATTAGATATCCAGTAGGACCTAATAGACCAAAGCCAAAAAATACAGTTATTCCCAAACCTATTGCAAATATGAAGATAAGACCAACAGGTTTTACATATTGTGGCATTTTCACCGACATATATGCAATTAGAATACTTGGTACTGCAATCATAATTAGTAATCCAGCAAATGTTGGTAATGTAGTACTTGTATTACCAATGAACGCTGCACCACCAAATGCCAAAACTATGGATATGATAACCAATACTGTAGCCTTTGTTCTGTTGGAAGTGGAAACGCCTCCGTCTAGAATTCCAGCACCCAAGAAGATTAACCCAATAAAGAATAATAGACCTGTCAGAGCATGCATTCCATCAATGAATGTGTGAGCTATTCCAGAATATGATGTTACAAGACCAGCCATTCCAATTGCGGTTAGTCCACCACCGGGCATGATCAGTTCCCAATTACTCATCTAAAACCTGTTGAAAATATTATATATTAATCGTTTTGCAATTAAGGAATATATTCGAATAAATTAAATCACATGTTATTCCGCTGACAATAATTGGTATTAAAAGAGATATTTGAGGTTTCAAAACCACGAATCATAATTTTACTTGTCATAACAGCTGTAACATCTATGTATGCTGGAAGTAAACTTGTAGGCCCTGAGCTAAGCGATTTGGGAATACTACATATCATAATTGCAGGATCTCTTGCTTCTGCTGGTTCTAGCGCACTCAACCATTTTTACGACAGGGATATAGATCTAAAAATGAAGCGAACAAGTCAAAGACCAATACCATCAGGTAGAATCAAACCCAACACGGTTCTTGTATATGGTCTGGGTGTAAGCATAACTTCTGTTGTTTATGCAGCAATAACTTTGAATTATTTTTGTACGTTTTTTATTGCATTGGGCATATTTTTTTATGTTATAATTTACACAGTGTGGCTGAAACGCCTTAACTCTTCTAATATTGTTATAGGTGGATTTGCAGGTAGTGCTGCGTCGATGGCTGGATGGTCTGCAGCCACAGGATCTATTGATGTTCTAGGATTTTTGATAGGCTTTTTGGTTTTTGTATGGACTCCATCTCATTTCTGGTGTCTAGCTATGAAGATTCGTGATGAGTATGCAGAAGTAAAAGTTCCAATGTTACCAGTATTGATTGGTATGGAAAGAACATCGAAGTATATACTTGCCAATACTATGATCTTGTTGCCATACTCGTTAATGTTGTATGCGTTTGGTATGGGAGTAATCTATACTGTATTTGCTGCTGTTGCAGGTGGACTTATGCTGTTGTATCATTACAAGCTAACAAAGACACCCACGTCAGATTTTGCATGGAAGGCATACAAGGTGACTGCGCCATATCTAACTATAATCTTCATAGGAATTGCTTTGGATGCAGCTTTCCACTTTAGGTTTAGTTAAATGTCGGTTTTTGTAGTAGGAAAACTTGCTTCATAGTCATTTTCTAATGATTTTTTATTTTCTAATTCAACATCATCATCTTCATTTTTGTTAGAAACAATTTCTATTCTACGTGTTTTTTTATTCAACCAAGTGACATTGATTAATCCCATAATTTCCAGATTAAGCAATGTTTGATTAATTATACCATCATGTAAAATATGGCCATCTTTTGCAAGACTTTTAGTCAGTGATATGTCAGTGATAGAGGCTGACTCTTTTATCTTTTCGAATATTAAATTTTTGTATTGCATTATTTATCAACCATAAAAAGTTCCATCTGTCGACTTTGGAATTATGTTTGATACCTCATCTTTTATTGATGTATACCATTGGTCTATTTGTTTAGTGATAGATGGTTTAACTTTTTTCAATGCTAATGCGAAGTTATTACTGTTGATTTTTTTAGAATTATTCTGCATTGCATTTACAACTGCCTCTCTACATAGAGATGCCAAATCAGCACCAGTATAGTTTTGTGTAGAAACAGCAATTTCATCCAGATCAACATCACTAGCAAGTGGCATCTTTTCAGTTAATATTTTTATTATCTCCAATCTACCTTTCTCATCTGGTGATTGAATAAATAAAACAATATCAAGTCTACCAGTACGAAGCATAGATTTATCAATCAGATCTGGTCTATTTGTAATTCCAACAATTACAATTCTTGATGTACCGCTGTCTTCCATCTCAGTTAGCATTTGACTAAGTATTGTTTCACCACGGTTTCCTTCTTCCGACGTTCTTGATTTTGCTAGAGAATCCAATTCATCAAAAATGATTATACACGGTGCAGATGCCTTTGCTTTTCTAAAAATTTCTCTAATTGCTTTTTCGGATTCACCAACCCATTTTGATAGTATTTCCGGACCTCTTACCAAAATCATGTTTGCACCACATTCAGCTGCTAGTGCTCTAGCAAGAATTGTCTTTCCACATCCAGGTGGTCCATAAAGTAATACACCCTTAGGTGGTCTTATTCCCATCTTAGTAAATTTACTAGGATCATTAACAGATATTATCATATTGTCTTCTAATGTTTTTTTTGCATAGTCTAAACCACCTACATCTTTCCACCAAACTTTTGCACGTTCAACATAAAATTCACGCATAGCTGTTGGTACAACTTCATGCATCGCATCGTAAATATCAGATAATTTTATTTCCATTGATTGTAACATTTTAGATGGTATACGTTCATTTTCAAGATCAATTTCTGGTAGATAACGTCGTATTGATTTTATGGCACTCTCCCTACACAGAGATTTAATATCAGCACCAGTATATCCATGAAGTTCGGTTGCAAGATTTTTCAAATCTATATCATCCGAAAGAGGCATTCCACGTGTATGTATATGTAAAATATCCAATCTTCCATCTGCGTTAGGAACTGAAATTTCCATTTCTCTGTCAAATCTACCTGGTCTTCTTAACGCAGGATCTATACTATCAGGACGATTAGATGCTCCAAGTACGATAACATTTCCTCTTTCAGTCAACCCATCCATTAGTGCTAAAAGCTGTGCTACTACACGTTTTTCAACATCGCCGTAAGCTTCTTCTCTCTTTGGAGCAATTGCATCAATTTCATCAATGAAGATTATACTTGGCGAATTGTCTTTTGCTTCCTTGAAAATTTCTCTAAGTCTAGCTTCTGTTTCCCCATAATACTTGTTCATGATTTCAGGACCATTAATTGAATACATGTTAGCATCTGATTCACTTGCAATAACCTTAGCTAGGAGTGTCTTTCCACATCCAGGTGGTCCGTAGAGTAAAACTCCACTATGAGGTTCTATTCCAAGTCTGCTGAAAAGTTCTGGATGTCTTAATGGCAGTTCAATAATTTCACGCATTGCACTTGTCTCAGCCCTCAGTCCACCAATTTCTTCGTATGTTATTCTAGTTTTTTTGTCAGTTGTAGCCTCAGAAAGTATTTTTAGATTTGAGAGACGATCAATTTTAACAACTCGTTTTGGTGAGATCTTGTTAATCTTAAAATCCATAGAGTTTCCTAAAATCATCACTGAAATCTCATCACCATCAGTTAATGGTAGGCCTTTCAGTCTATTTTTCACAAAATCAGTGAACTCCTTATCAATAGTTACAACGTCATTTATTGGCATGAGTACAACAGTTTTGGCAGTTTTCACTTCAACTTTTTTCACTTCGACTATATCATCAAGTGCAAGTCCAACATTCTTTCTAGTCTGACCATCGATATTAACGCAATCTGGATTCTTCTCACCTTCATCAGCTGGCCACACAACAGCACTGCTTGTTCTCTTACCTTTTATCTCGACAACATCACCAGGTGCAGCATGTAGATAGTCCATTGCTTCAGGACCAATTCTAGCTCTTTTCTTACCAACATCCCTTTGTTTTGATTCTCCTATTCGCATTTGTAGTGGTTGTGTATCTTTTTGTGGCAAGAAATCACCTATTTCATATCAACCGACATTCTACTCATATTAAGCACTTCAAACTCACTTACTCCATCTGTTTTTCGTACTGTATTTTCTAATGAATCCATTTGACCTTCTTTATCTTCTAAAATAAATTCAGCATTGAGGTAATACAGACCAAAGGCAAGTGGTGTTTTTTGGAATTTTTTAAGCTGAATGCCATCTTTTAGTTCGTTTTCAATTAATTTTGCTAAATTATCTAAATTTATTTCTGTTCCAGTAGGAAGAATTTTTGTAATCAAAAGTAGCTGTGCCATTTTTAAGGTCCCTGAAAATTACATGATGAACATGTATAACTTCTTACAGATTCCCTGCAACTTTCACATCTCCAAAAAATATTTTTATTATCACAGTTTGGGCAATTAAATTTCACGCATTTATCATTTGGCATGATATGTCTATGACAGCAACTGCAAAGTGGCAATTCAATATTTGTTGACAACCTAAAAAATATCTACAATGTTCTCATTTATACCTTATTACTATCATAAACAACTAACGCAGTAGCAAGCGTTTGATCTCAGCACGCATGACATTCTGTGTGATATTAAGTGATTTTTGCATTCCAAGTAATTTTACAATGGACATTGCATGGAAATCAAAATCCTCCTTATCTGAAATTTCAGATAATATATCAGGAGTAACTGTATCAAAAATCTTATCGATTACATTATTATCAATTCTTTCTAGAATCTTTCTAGCAAGATGTTGTTTTTCAAACTCTCTACCGAATTTCTTGTGCCATAATTTTTGATATTGTTCAAGTTCAGAAACCATCCCTGTTTCAAAATATTTTGTAATTGTATTGCCAGCAATAATCCCACCAATTCCACACGAATAAATTCCTCCTGCTGTAGTTGGTTTTGATTGTCCAGCTGCATCACCAGCTATCACTATGTTTTCTGATACAAATTTTTTGATTGGACCTTTAATCCAGATAGGCGCAAAAATTTTTCTTATTACTGAATATTTTCCTTTATTTTTTAGAAATTCTGTTATTGTTTTAGATACGTTAATTTCTCTTCCAGCGACCCCAACTTTACCTACTCCATTGCTGGATGGAATAATCCAAGCAAAAAATCCTGGGTATTTTATCTGATCAAAGTAGACCTCAACTTTTCCATCAATAATCCAATCCGCATAAACCTCATATTGTGCAGACAGCAATATACCATCTCTACTACTATTAACCAGTCTGTTAACTCCCCTACAGTCAACTAGAATTTTACATTTTATTTCACCAGCTGATGTTTGGACTACTTGACCAGTTTTTTCCTTAAAGCTTGTTTTAACCATAATTTCTGCACCAGATTGCTGAGCTTGGTATGCAGCTTGTTTGTCAAGTTCTCTTCTATTGATCACAACAATTTCTTGATTTTTTGCATCTATGTTGATCTTTTTTCCAGCAGGAGAATAAATATCCGCAGAGTCTATCATACAATCAAACGTCTTTTGTGATGGTTCAATTGCCAAGTCATGTAGTGCAGATTTGCTAACCAAGCCACCACAATGATCAGGTGTTCCGATCTCAAACCCCTCCTCTAAAACCAAAACAGAATATCCTTCCCTTCCAATTTCTCTAGCAGTCAGAAGTCCAGAAATACTACCACCAGCAACTACTACATCATATGCTTCCACATACGATACAAATCTGTATTATACAATAAATGTTACCAGATTCTACTATTTGTTTTTAACGGAGATTAAAAATCTACAATGTATGTGGTATCTTTGGGCTATGATTGGTTGTGCTGCGCTTTGTTTGGGTATACCCATGTACCTTGTTTATCATACTGATAAAAGAAAAAAAACTGCACATGATAAAAAATTTAGACTTGGACGTTTTTTGTCAAAGAAAAAAGATAGTGATTCTAAATCATAAATCATTGTAAAATCATGAAAGAACAAAGTAATCCCAGAGATATTGAGCTTGAAAATCGTTGGTGTAAAAAATGCTTTAGTAAAACCCAACAGGAATTACTTGATTCTGATCTGCAAATGGTTGGAAAGAAAACAAAATTTCTCTACAAATGTACAGTTTGTGGGGCAGTCATACGTATGCCAAAATACCGTGGAATGGCTGAGAGTACGTATTAATTTTTTAATGTGATAGTTAATGAATGATACATCCTTTTGTACAGAATGTAAAAACCATGTTTCTAAAGTCTATAATTGTGAGCATACTGATGAAAAGGATTATTGTGTAGAGTGCTATACAGAATTACATTATTACCTTACTGAAACATGAAAAAAATATTATGTCCAATCTGTAAAAAATATATGAGTGAGCATGATAGAAAGCAAACCATATCATGTTTGGATAAATTTATCAACGTAATGACAAATCCAGTAGTTTACGGTTCTTCCTTTGGGGTTGGTAATAGAATTTGTCCAACCTGTAACAAGGATGTAAATGATCATAATACGATTCAAATCAAAGAATGTGTTGAGAAATTTGTCAAGGAAGTATTGGCGTCAACTACTAAATAACCTCAAGTACTTCGAGTAAATTTCTGTTTGGGATCTAAGAAAGTGCTTCTTATTTATTTTATAAAATAATTTAGGAGAAATTAGGAGACATTAATGCTTATCAGAATGATCGATATATAATAAAATCAGTCATGAATAGGATTTTAAATCAATTGCAAAGTTTTTCATAATACATCATTCTTGTAAGCATATGACAATAAAACAGGTTATTGTAGTTAGAACTGACCTTGATATGGGAAAGGGAAAAATTGCTGCCCAAGTTGGGCATGCTTGTGTATTAGGTGCTGAATATGTTAGAAAATCAAAACCAGATTGGTTCTCGGAATGGTGGAAAGGACAAGAAAAAATTGTATTGAAAGTTTCAAGCTTAAAAGAACTTGAGCAAGTTAAACAGGACGCAATTGAATTTGGTATTCCTTGGTCTGAAGTAACTGATGCAGGTCACACGCAGATTGCATCAGGAACGGTAACCTGTTTATCTATAGGTCCTGCGCCTGAGGAAAAAATTGATAAAATAACTGGCGATTTGAAACTCATGTAATACTTTAGTCATTTATTATAATCAGATATACATGGCTATCTTTGGGTTTTAACTGTGAAAAGTCGTACAAAAGGCATAATCTTTTTTGCATTTGTTGGAGGAATCATGTTAACTTCTGGTATTACAATTGCTATTCCCAGTGTATTTTTTGAGAATACAAACACGGCAGAAAATATAGAAGATGTGGAAGTAGATATTATTGATTACTCTGATATAGGTTCAGGTTATTCTGACGATGAAAAGCTACAGCATTGTAGCTCAAATGACCAGGCAAAATCAAATGATTTTGTTAGAGAATATAAAATACCAACAGAATGCACTCAACCTCTTGCCATTACAACTGATCCTAATGGCACAGTTTGGTTTGCACAAACAAACACTGGTAATATTGCAAAATTTGATCCAGTAACGGAGACATTTACTGAATATACAAATTCACAATGGGTAGATGCAGAGAAACGATTCAAACAAAAATTACGCTCTATGATGTGGGGTATGGATTATTCTCCTGATGGCGCTATTTGGTACACCGAAGAAGCAACAGATTCTATCTGGAGATTCTCAATTACTGATGAAAAATACAATAGAATTGATTTTCCAATCACAGATGAGATATCTTCACTCCCTCAAAAACTAGTCATCGATGGTTCTAATGTAGTGGTAAATGATTTTACTGGAGGAAAGCTAACTATTTTTGGCTATTCACAGGACTCTCTATCCTATTCATCAATACCTTCACCTATTGATGGCTTTACCAGTGATTTTGCAATTGATTCAGAGAATAATATATGGTATACAAACTGGAATCAAGATGGAACTGGTATTATTGTAAAGTTCAACCATGAAAAGTGGGAGTCACAACTATCCCTATCACCAGAGGCAGACAGTCTTTTATTACAAGACTATGTTCAATTTTTTCAGTTCCCATCTGGAATGACAACACCCAATGGAATTGCAGTTGGTCCGAATCAAAATATATGGATAGTTGATACAACAAGCAATTATTTTTTTAGTTTTGATCCTGTAACGGAGGAATTTACAAAATATGTTACTTCTATACCTACAATTGATTCCTATGGTAATGCATCTGGCTTCATAAAATCTCCAATATCTAGACCATATTGGATTGAACATTCTGATAACAATCTAGTTTTTAATGAGCAAACTGCAAATCGCATTGGTGTCTTCAATCCTTCCACTGAAACTTTGGTAGAATATACAGTACCTTCACGAAACCCAAACTGGTCTGATTGTGAAGGGATTGAGTATTGTGGTGTTGCACAGGTTTTTAGTTTTACGATAGATGGTAAAAAAATATGGTTTACTGAATGGGTAGAAAACAATATTGGTGTAATTGACACGTCAATCCCACTTCCTTTTTCAGTTTATACTAACGAACAGTCTATCACACTAGAGAGGAATCAGACAGCAAATATCATGCTTTACGTCACCTCAACTACAAGTGATTTGTCTGATAGTGTTATCGTGAATTCATCCACAACATCTCTATTTTCTGATATTGTTGTAACATCAGAACAAAAGGAACTGTATATTGATGACAGTTCAAAAACTATGATACAAATCACTGTAAGTGAGAATGCGTTATCCGGCACACATAAGGTTCTTCTGGGCGCATACAATGATGATATAGCAATTTCTAAATTTATCACTGTGATCATAGAGTGATTCCAAAAATTGATTCTGATCTAGGAATATCGGTTTACACAACAAATTTTTCCGGTTGTGGTGGAATGATAAAAAAACAAAACGAGGATTTTGTTGTCTCAGAAATTATTTCGGAAAAAGCACATTCTAAAATTCGTTCAGAATTTGGTTATGCTGTTTGCAAGCTTAAAAAAAATGGGATTGATACTAGACATGCACTTAGTGAAATTTTTAAAAAATATGGAATTAGATTCAAATCTCTTGGTCTAAAAGATGCAATAGCTATAACTGAACAATTCGTAGTTACTACAGATAAGATCAAACATGATTTTTTGATCAATGAATCAAAATACAGTCTAAAAAAAATTGGATTTACAAGTAAACCATTATCAAAAAAAGTGATGATTGGGAATAATTTTAAGATAAAAATTAGCGGGGCAACTGATACATTATCACAGTTCAAGGAGTATGATAAAATCTTGAATTTTTATGGTTACCAAAGATTTGGTTCAAGCCGAGCAGTAACTCACCTAATTGGTAAAGCGTTGATCCAGAAGGATTTTGCACATGCTATTCACCTATTACTATCATTTACCACCGAATATGACACAGCACAGAATATTGCATTACGAAAAATGATGGCTGACAAATCAAAATATTCTGAAGCTCTTAAAATAATCCCAAATGGAATGGATCTTGAAAAAATTGCCTTGAAGGAGATGTTAGAACATAATAATCCAATTAAGGCATTACGTGCATTACCATTATCTATAAGACGGTTTTTTGTTCAATCATACCAATCATTCATTTTTAATAAAACACTAAGTATGTCATTTGAAAATAGTGAAGAATTGTTTTCTCCCCAATCTAATGATGTTTGTTATGATAAAAATGCTGATTTGGGAAAATTTGAAAATGATCCTCTTCAAAGATTAACAATTCCTTTTGTTGGTTATTCTTACTACAAAAAAACTCGATTTGATTATCACATAAAAAAAATATTAGAAGATGAAGAAATAACACCAAAGGATTTTTTTTCAAAAGAAATGCAGGAAATAAGTAGCGAAGGTGGTTTTAGAAATTCCTCGATAAAATGTGATGACTATATGGTAGAAGATGATACTGTATCATTTTCACTTTCAAGGGGCTCCTTTGCAACTATAATTCTCCGTGAAATAATGAAGCCTGAAAACCCATTAGTAGCAGGTTTCTAAACAATTTTTACTGTAAAATAGGTTTTAGGTACGTATTTTTGTTATCCAGTCTAACCTCCGATTTATGGGTAAACAGAATTGATCAATTGACTAAATGATTTTTTTGTTTCCTATTTAATCCATATTTTTTAATAATTTGTATGTCAAATTGGTTAGTTACAAACGAGTCTAATTCTATAGTTGCGCGTCATTCCACTTTTGTAATTTTCTGTATAGCAGCAATATCTGCCCTGAGTCTTTTTGTAGTATTCAAGCCTATAATTGAAAGCATCACTGCGGAAACACCAATGCTAGTGAATGTTATGTTTATACCAACATTCATAGTGGGATTTCTTTACGGATTAAAAATTACTGAACGTGTCATGAAGCCATCAGATACACGTAGTCCCATCAAACGCGGACTTGTGAAGTTGTTTCTATTCTTCTTCGTTATTGGGGGTCTTTTCAGCTCTGTAAATTTTGCATTGCATGGTGGTAGTATGATGCCTGATGGTTCTCTATTTGACACTGGTATAATTCAGTGGATAACAGAGTTGATCACATACAATGGTGGTGTTACCTTCCTAATTGTATCCAGTATTGTTTTGATGGCTGCTGCTACACGAAAAATTGTTGGATTAGGGGGTGGCTATTTGGGTAAAATTATTTCATTTGTTGGTACATTTGTTTTCTTTTCGATGGTTTCTGTTAGCCTTACACAGAGTGATCCTACTCACTCTCAGGTATTTCTTTACACATTTTTCTATGCGGGTATAATATCTGGTTCTTTGTATGAAATGAACAAACTTACCGCTAAACAAAATATGTGGGAAGATTATTCAAACGGCTACATGTAGTTTATTTATTCCTCATTCTGGGCATTCTTCATTATTGCTTCTAATTCTCCATCGTTAATTACCCACATTCTGTACTTTCTACATTCTGAACTATCAACGTCCTTATTTTCTCTACACTTTTGTAACTGCAATTCATCCAACCATTTTGCACACTGTGGTTCCAAGAAACCATCAGCCTTACAGTCATTAAAAAGTTCCACCTGTTGTCTTTGGATTGTATCGCCAAAAAGAACATCAGGACCTATGGTCACTTGTAAAATACCAATCAGGGCCAGTGAAGCTGCTACCATGATCATACCATATCCAACTTTTCTATGGTTATGAGGATCTTTCATTAATTTTGAATCTAAATCGGTGGAATTTAATTCTTAAGATAGATCCATCGTGCAATTATTTATTAGTAAAACTAGGGGAAAAGAGAAAAGTGATAATTTTTTAGTAAATGTAGATGACTATTCAAATCCTTCATTATGAATTCCTTGGACCAATCAAACTCTCAGAATGGGGGCCTCCTATGGAAGCAGTTGTCTACATTATATTTTCAAAAAACAAGGACGTTTTTAACATGCTTTATGTTGCTGAAACAGGAAAAACTGAATCTCAAGATTTTTTTACAAAAAATGATCAATTCAAGTGTTGGTTATCACACGCTGGAAACGAAGAAAACCTATACCTTTCAATTTATCCAATGTGGGAATCTAGCAAATCTCAGAGAAAACAGTTAGAAAATAAAATAATTTCTAAGTATAGACCAGTTTGTAATCAATTTGATGAGAATGATCAGAACGTATTTGGCACGGTTAGAACAACTAGACCTGAACCAGAACCTGAACCAGAACCTGAAGATTAGTTTCTATTTTTAACCTTAAACATTTCTAAAGTAACTAGATCAATTGCCTTTTTGAGATGTTCAAACTCCTTAAACAGGTTTATTTCTCCTTGGACAAGTGTTTTTAGTACGCTCACCATTGCTATTTGATATTCATCAGTGGAAGAAACTTCAAGCCCATTAACTCTAGACATAATATCATCAAGGTTCTTTATTGTGTCATCAAGAGGAATATGTTTTTCCATATGTATCATTTTGCCGCTTCATATATGAACTAATTTTAGAGTAGTTCCTCATCAATTTTTTTTATGGCATCAGAATACTGTTTACAGTGACATGTTGGTATCATACATTTACCACGTTTTACTAGTGAATCATTTTCTGTTGATTCATGAGCTTCGTCTATATGATGACATCTTACACAGTTCATGAGTTTCACAATAAAACCAAATATTTTAAGGAATAAGAACCGCCCGTGCATCTATTTCTGAATTCTTAAGTTTAACCAAAGCTTCATTTGCCTGTTCTAGTGGAAAAGTTTCTGTAACCACATCAAGTTTATTCTCATCTGAAATTCTGATTACATCTTCCATATCCTTTCTAGAACCTATCAAAGTTCCTCTGATGGTTTTTTCTTCAAACGCCAAAAAATTAGGAATCTTACCAACTGTAGCAATAACTACTGTTCCTCCTTTTTTGATAGATTTGATTGCTGTATCAGTCACTTCATCAACTGGTGCGAAAACAATTGCTGCATCAAACAAACCATATTTTTTGTTAACATCTTGTAGAAATTGCTCCTGACTAGATGAATAAACAAAAACATTATCTGATCCTAATTTTTTTGCAACATTCAGATGTTTTTCTTTCCTTGAAATGGCACTGATTTCACATCCCTCAATTTTAGCAAACTGTATTGCCATATGCCCTACTCCACCTATACCAAAAATTGCAATTTTTTTATTTTTTTTAGGCTCTGCAGCCTTTACTGCCTTGTAAGCTGTTATTCCAGCACAAAATAGCGGTGCTGCATATTCAGGTTTCATCGTGTCGGGAACCTTTGTTGCAAAATCCTCTGATACAGTAATGTATTCAGTGTATCCGCCCCTTAGAGATTCTCCGGTGACATCCATCTTTTCACAAAGATATTCCTTACCATCATTACAATATTGACAATCTAAGCAGGAACCAAGCAAGGGAGTTATTCCTACTCTTTCACCTACTTTGAATTTTGTAACATCATGACCAATTTCTACTATTTTTCCCACAACCTCATGTCCTGGAACTGTTGGTAACGTAGGTGGTATTCCAATGTCTTTCCAGTCTCCTTCTATCGAATGCAGCTGTGAATGACATACGCCACATGCCTCAATCTTTACCAGAACTTCTTTGGGATTTGCAATCTCATGCCTATCAATCTCAGTAAGTTTCAATGGGTTTGATTCTACAGGACCAAGTTTTGAAAGCAACATAGCGCGCATTTTTTCAGGCATGATAATTAACTTTAATGTCGATTCTTAAATTTTTGTAAATAATAAGAATTAAAACAAATCTAAAATTATTCTAATTAATGGATTATAGGCTAAATGATGAGGATAAGGAAAGAGTTAAGCTTCTGAGCGAGGTTACAAAAAATAAGTTCAAAAATTTGACTATTGAGCAGATAGTACGATTACAAGAGCTACTGGAAAAGAAAGACTATAGTCATGAAAAAAAGGCGAATAAATCAAAGAAGAAACTTCTTAGCCAAATTAACGTGGAAATTTACAAACGCAATGATAGTGACATCTGGAAATAATAGATATGCACGTAACATCTAACCATATCGTATCAAAAATGTGTAACTAAAATAGAGTAAATTTTATGAATTAATTGCAGTATTGTACTGCTTGGTTTGCACGCCAACACCTAGAGAGGTACTTGTATCTCTCTAGGGCATCATGTTTCTGACAAATCTGATCTAGATACAAATAACATTCAACAGCAGAGAATTTCATGGGTGAAAACAAATTAGGTAACGAATCTAGTCCATACCTATTACAGCACGCTAAAAACCCGGTAGACTGGTATGCATGGAATGAGGAAGCACTGGGCAGAGCAAAAAAAGAAAACAAGCCAATTTTTCTAAGTGTAGGATACAGCTCATGTCATTGGTGTCATGTTATGGCGCACGAATCATTTGAAGACAATGAAATTGCAAAAATCATGAATGAGAATTTTGTTAATATCAAAGTTGACAGAGAGGAGCGACCTGATCTAGATGATATTTATCAAAAAGTTTGTCAAATGTCTACAGGGCAAGGAGGCTGGCCGTTAAGTGTATTTCTTACTCCTGATCAAAGACCATTTTACGTTGGAACATACTTTCCTGCCATCGATTCGTACGGAAGACCTGGATTTGGGAGTTTATGCAGACAACTGGCACAATCATGGAAAGAAAAACCAAAAGACATTGAAAAAGCGGCTAACAACTTTATGCAAAATCTAGATAAGCTTCAACAATTCACTGCACCTTCTGAAATTGATAAATCAATACTTGATGAAGCAGCGATTAATCTTTTACAAATTGCTGATACAACATACGGTGGTTTTGGTCAGGCACCAAAATTTCCAGGCGCATCTGATTTATCATTCATGTTTAGGTACTCAAAACTTTCTGGAATATCTAAATTTCAAGAATTTGCATTACTAACTTTAAAAAAAATGGCAAAGGGAGGAATTTTTGATCAGATTGGTGGTGGTTTTCATCGTTATTCTACTGATGCAAGATGGTTAGTACCTCATTTTGAAAAAATGTTGTATGATAATGCACTACTACCCATAGTTTATGCTGAGGCTTACCAAATTACCAAGGATCCTTTTTTTGAGAATGTTGTAAAAAAAACCCTTGATTATGTAATTCGTGAAATGACATCAAATGTTGGTACATTTTTCTCCGCACAAGATGCTGATACTAATGGTGAAGAGGGTCAAACATTTGTATGGAAAAAACAGGAAATTGAAAATTGCTTAGGTGAAGATTCTGAAATATTTTGTATCTATTATGATGTTACAGATGGCGGTAATTTTGAGGGCAAAACAATTCTTGCAAATAACATCAATGCATCATCTTTGGGTTTCAAATTTGGAAAGAGTGAATCTGAAATACAGGATATAATTTCAAAATGTTCTGATAAATTACTTGAAGTTAGAAACAAGAGAGAGCAGCCTGGAAAAGATGATAAGGTTATAACTTCGTGGAATGGCTTGATGATTTCTGCCTTTCTATCAGGATACCGTATAACTGATGATCTAAAATATCTTGACGTAGCAAAAAAATCAATAGATTTCTTTGAAAATAATTTTGAGAAAAATCATATCTTGCATAGGACGTTCAAAAATGGAGAACCAAAACTAAACGGATACCTAGATGATTATGCGTATATGGCAAACGCATCAATTGATATGTTTGAAAACACTTCAGATCCAAAGTATTTACTGCTTGCAATAAATCTAGCAAATTATCTACTAACTCATTTTTGGGATGATCCATCTAATGGATTTTTCTTTACCGCTAACAATCATGAAAAATTGATCATACGACCAAGAAACAATTATGACCTTTCTATGCCTTCTGGAAATTCTGTTGCCGTACACGTGTTGCTAAAACTCTATCATTTTACTCAAAATAAACAATTTTTAGAAATCACCAAAAAAATTATTGAATCACATGCTATATCAGCAGCTCAAAATCCATTTGCATTTGGATATTTACTTAATGTATTGTATCTATATTACCAAAAACCTACTGAAATTACCATAATAAATGATGAGAATTTTGATCTTGTTTCAACCTTACGAAAGAAATTCCTACCAGAATCAATAATGGTTATAGTTAAAAACGAAAAATATCTTACAGCATTGTCTAAGCATCCATTCTTTTCTGGAAAGGAGTTTCAACAAAACAAAACAAACATTTTTGTCTGTAAGAATTTTAGTTGCTCTCTACCGCTTTCTAATTTATCTGATATAGAAAAAGAACTCTAAATTTTTTTCAGATCTATTTGTAATTTTTCGCCAACTTGTGGCCTTCCCATACTATCATATCTATTTTTTGGCATTGTGATCGTGATGTTTGTCTGAGCATAACTTTTTACTTTGATAGTTGGTTGTGAATGAAGAATTGCTTCCAAAAGAGGCATCACTTGCTCTTTTGTTTCAGAATCTAACTTTTTGGATACATTTTCCATGATTAATTGTTTTTGAGATAATGGTTCAGTTTCAACATCCTCAGTTAATGAAATTTGTACTGCGTTACCATTATCAACTATTTGTTTTATTACGTACGCAATTATTTCAGACATAGTTTCCACACTTTTTTTTTAAAATTTATCTCTAACTGAGAAATTTCCTTATTTTGTACCAATTAGGCTTTTCCCATTATTGCATCTTTTATCATTCTAGTATTAAACATCATTATTTCTGTGAATTCTTGTATATCTTCCGAGTTTGCATTCTGCTTCTGATTTGAATATGCTTGAAGAAAACTTGAATAAATAGAGCCTATTATAATACCAAAAGCGGTATCTTGTATCGAATCAATTTTTGGGCTGTACTCTTGAGCCATTTCTTTGTATGATTGTGCTTCTGTAATGTAATATTCAATTTGGCTATCCAGAAATTTTTTCATATCATCGGAAATTGTCATTTTATTACTGAAAAATATTTAGTTAAAACGGTTTAATCTCCATATCGAGTTAGTTACGCGGAATATACTTCTTGTGACAACTGATGGGTTTTTGGTTAATACGATATATGCTGATAGCGACGCTATTAGCAGTGCACCTGAACCAAAAGGAAATTCTGGCACTGCAGTATATTCTTCAGATTCAGCAATAAGTGCGTAATCCACGATATCCATTTGTACTCCGTAAGGTACAGTGATTAAAAAGAAAGACTCACCATTTGCTCTGATGTAGTCTGGTTCCATTCTGATTTGTGAAACAGCAGCAACATTGCCATCTCTATCATACAACGTACCAATCACTTTAACCATATTAGCTGTTATATCTCCATTATTTGCAACAGTTCCTTTGATTATAATATGATCAAATTGAGCATAACTAAGTTCAGATGAGGTAATCTCAATTACTTGACTTTTTGGACTGGTTATTTTATAATCTAAATCTAAAACATATCTGTCAATACCATCAATATTTTCTGTTATGATTATATCAAAAACTCCTTTCATACCAGGCATGATCACATTAGTTAGAGTCTCTGAATTTGTTTGATGAATAATACTATCACCTGAATAAAGAGTTGCAAAGATGTTAATTTGGTTTAATGGTTTATCTGAATCATTTAGAATTTCACCAACTATGTGTGTTGTATCATCATTACTAACATAATACTGATCATTTTCAATATTTACTTGAGCCCAAACATCAGGTATAGCAAAGATCAATAAAATAAGAAATACAATTAATATTTTCAATATTATATAATTATTGATATAATTAATGAAGTTATGGGTTTATTGGACCCTGAGCTAACTTATACTCGGATAATGCTGCCATTTCATAATCGAACGATTCCTGCAGTAATACATCTGATCTAATATGCGCAGCATCATTACCAGTTTTAACCCACTCCATCATTTGAATATCACTTTCTAATTGTGTCTCAGAAGATAATTTAAAAAGCTCTACTGCTGTTTGGAAACCATTTGGAATTTGTAGGGAGCCATAAAGCAAAATTATCTTATTCATTTCATCTCTATGTTTTTCAGCATATTCTAAAAATTTCTCTCTATCAAGATTTCCCTCTTTAAACAATGAAATTTTTGAATCATACAAATGGGTATTTTTTTTAACATTATCTTGAATTTGTTTTAATTCATTACCAAACATTTGACCTCTAATCTTTGCCTGATCATTTGAATACACAAAAAACATTGTTGACGAAATAATTAATATTCCAATTACTATGGCGGCATATATAGCAGAATTTTTCTTTTTCTTTGTACTATTTTTCAAAATCAATCAATATAATTACCATCAGCGTCACTTTTCAGCTCTACCGTCATTAATGTGCCACTGATGAATGAAGAATTTCTAATAGTTCGTACACGTGCTATATCTAGGTGATATGGAAAAATTTCAACTATAATGTTACCAATTTGAGGATCATCTGGGGCATCAGTCAGATGAATATCTTCTTTTTTAATGCCAAGTTGCTGTAATTTTTTTAAACTATGTTTAATCAATGGTTCAGGATATTTGTGATCAAGCACGTACACAGGTCCACTGTATTCAATATTTTCCAACTAAAATTTACCACAAATTAGATCATAATAATCATTGGGTGTTAACTACGTTAAGAGTCATAGTACTGACAACACGTGCCAAACGTCTTATTTTCAGTGAAACGGTTTCATCAAAATCTTCTTTTGATTCTGCATTAATTTCCGCAATAATATCATATGCACCAAAGGTAACGTATGCGTGAGAAACTTCAGGGATCTTATCCAATTCCTCAATAAGATAATCTTCACAGCCTAAATCACAATTCATAAGAACGAATCCTTTGTGCATGCTAATTTTACTCCTCTATTTGTCTATATTTGCCTTTATGGTCTTCAATTGTAAATAATTTTTGTACTACCAACGTTTCTTACTGCTAAAATAACTTCGAGTGATTGGTGATATCTTCTTTTTTCTTTTATCATACTTGTTTCTCGCAGACATATTCCTCCTAGAACTGTAAGTTGAACGATTTCTTGTATGGTGAGAATATTGTCTTGTACCTACACGTCTTTTAAGTGGGTCAGGAATTTTAACCTCTATTCCAAGTTTTTCATTAAGGTCTGTCATATTGACTTTTGTTTGTTTTTTAATTTCATTCCATTCACCAACTGAAGAATATGAAACCATTGTTATAGCTCTTCCTTTGGCACCAGCTCTTGCAGTTCGACCAATTCTGTGAAAGTATACCATGTCTCGGTTTGGAATATCATAATTTATTACAAGAGCTACTTGTGGAATATCTATTCCTCTAGAAGCAACGTCAGTAGCAACAAGTATGTTAACTTTTGATTTTCTAAATTTCAACATCGAATCCTCACGTTTGTGTTGTGACATATCACCCTCAACAGAAACTACACTTTCACCAGATTTGTAAAGAAGTCTTGCTACATCGCGCGTTCTGATTTTTGTTGAACAAAATACTATACACTGACCAATATTACCACGAATAAAATCAAGTAAGAATTTTGATTTTTCTCTATCTTTTATAATTAAAAATGACTGATCTATTCCATCACCACTAAGATCATCAGAATCAACAAGAATTCGCTTTGGTGATTCCATATTACTTTCTGCCAATCGCATTATTTCCGGTGGCATAGTGGCAGACCATAATGAAATAGTTCTTTTTTCCGGTGTTAAGTCTAAAATAAATTCAATGTCTTCAATAAAACCCATGTCAAGCATTACATCAGCTTCATCCAGTACCACATGTTTCACGTTGTTCAGTTTTATAGTTCCTCTTTTCAAATGGTCAATCAGTCTACCTGGTGTGGCTACTATGATTTCCGGTTTTTTTCTTAACGCGTCAAGTTGTATTCCCATACCTTGCCCACCATAGATTGTCGCAGTACTTATTCCACTATTTTTTGCAAAGCGTTTAATTTCAGATGTTATTTGGATTGCAAGTTCACGTGTAGGTGCCATTATGACTCCTTGTATTCCTTGATTTTTAACAACCAATTGTATCATTGGAAGCGCAAATGCAGCTGTTTTACCAGTTCCAGTATGAGCCTGACCAATTACATCATTACCCTCTAATAAAACCGGTATAGCACGCTCTTGTATCGGAAACGGTTTAGTGAATCCAGCATCACGCAGTACGTCTAATATTTTTTTTTCTAATCCTAATTTGTCAAAGTTTGTCATTTTCTTCATCTAATCATGACGAAGAATGCTGCTAGCCTAATTCGTCATTATTCCTTTAATTCACATTTTTTGAATACGTCTAATAAACGCTTGTCCATATTATTACACATCTAATTGTAAATTTGAATAAGCCAATGGCGAGATTTGGACTCACGACCTGCTGATTACAAATCAGCTGCTCTAGCCAGGCTGAGCTACATTGGCATGTCGTTGTACAAGTCTGGAGATTTTAAAATGTTCTTACAATGTATTATTATTATATCACTTTAATAACGAGAAAAGGGTAGAAATCCAATGAAGTACGTACCACCAAAAAAACTAAAGGTTTTGATGATTATGTTTTTTGCCGCTGCAGGATTTGGTATTTTTACGGGATTAGTTGTTTCAAATGGCATGCAGGGATTAATCATAACATTTCTGGGTGTGGTTAATTTGTGCCTTGGTGGATTTATGGGATATCTTTTACTCTTGCAAAAACCCAAAGTACGTGATAGTAGGAAAAGAGAATAAGATTCAATATCTACACGTGTCTGAAATTCTTAATAGTAGGATATAATTGAAAAAAATGATTTGTTAGATCTTGTAGCAAAAAAGCTGTTTCTTACCAAGGGTATTGGTGTTGCAGATGATAAATTAACTAGTTTTGAATTTGCACTAAGAAATGCTGGTATTGCAGGAACTAACATTGTGTTAATATCTAGTATTTTCCCACCAGGCGCAAAACTTCTTTCTCGGAAAGAAGGTCTAAAACTGATAAAACCTGGACAAATCCTATTTACTATTTATTCTAGAAACCAAACAAATGAGCCCCAAAGACTAATTTCTGCATCTGTGGGAATAGCTCAACCAACAGACAGAACAAAATATGGTTATCTTTCTGAATATGATTCGCATGGGAAAAATGAAAAGGAAGCAGGTGATTACGCTGAAGATGTTGCTGCGCAGATGTTGGCATCTTCTCTGGGAATCTCATTTGATATTGATAAAAGTTGGAATGAGAAACGCCAGTCTTGGACTATTTCAGGCCAAATATATAAAACAAAAAATATTACACAAACTGCAAAAGGAAACAAGGATGGAAAATGGACAACTGTTTTCGCAGCAGCAGTTTTAATTATTTAAAAATTAATTTTCCTGTACTTTTTTACGAGTTTTAACATTATCACTGCTGGTGCAACGAAATACATTCCTATATTGAGCA
>Ga0257107_1000215_pt1 | contig 22470 bp, 28 predicted proteins | sample LP_taG_2_FD_190178 | JGI IMG/M metagenome (GOLD analysis project Ga0257107, IMG submission 190178) | Marine microbial communities from Northeast Subartic Pacific Ocean, Canada - LP_J_2011_P26_500m | ecosystem: Environmental > Aquatic > Marine > Oceanic | place: Canada: Northeast Subartic Pacific...
AACCAGAATTTGCACTATATATTTTTGATAATTAAAATTTTAACATATACTTAAATTGTGTTTTGCCAAATTTTTGGCATGAGTTCAGAACTTAGATTAAAAAAATTAAGAGGATCAGGAGGCTACATAATGGCCAAAGTTTCAGATGAACAACAAATGAAGGGAAATTTAGGAGGTCCTGATCTATTTTTAGCACCAATTGGCAGATTAGATGCCGGATTAATTACTAAACATTTTTGCAATACTTGTGAAAAAGAGTTTGAAGGTTCTCCAAAAATAGAATTTGAGAATCCTAATGAAGAAGTTGCTGAAAATCTGACACTTGTTGAAAAAGGTCAGTATATCTGTAATACGTGTAATTCGGCAATTGCTGAATACAGGGAATTCAAGAAACAGAATGAAGGTGTAGATGTAGGAAGTGCAAAACCAATAGAACAAGTAGAAAGTGCACCTCAACCAGCACCTCAACCAGCACCTCAACCAGCACCTCAACCAGTACAAGAAACAGTAACACAACCAGGTCCAGTAACTTCAGTTAATTCAATTGAGGGAAGAATAGTCTATGATGAAAATGCAAACAAGGTAGGAATTGCAAAACAGGTAGGAATTGATTCTTCACAATCAATGGTTTTAGTAATTACTAAGGATGATGATTCTGAAGGTAGCATACCATGGAAAAATATCAAAAAGGTTGGAGAAGTTATTCTTTTAGGAAATCCTGAAGAAACTGTTCAACCAGGAAAATGTTCTTGTGGATTTGTGAATAAAGATGGCTCTAAATTCTGTGAAGAATGTGGAACCCCCCTTCAATAACTAGTAAATTTAATCAATGGTATCATAGGCTAAGAAAATAATTGATTAAAAAAGCTATTTCCAAAGGAGTACTCAAAGATATTATCATTGTAGCTGTTGCAATATTAGTAATTTGGATTGGGTTACAGGCATTTTTTGGAACTCAAAATCCATTTTATGTAGTTGCAAGTGGAAGTATGATTCCAGTTTTAGAAGTATATGATGTTTTAATAGTTCAAGGACATGTATCGTTTGAAGAAATTGAAATAGGAGATATTATTGTATTTAATCGACCATCAGATCATGATAGAGTAATTGTTCATAGAGTAGTATCTATTATTGATGACAATCCAAAAACAATTCGAACACAAGGTGATGCTAATCCTAAATCAATTCCAGGAACAGATTTTCCAATTACAGAAGATGAGTATATTGGAAAAGTTGAACATGTACTTCCACAAATAGGATACATCACACAATTGCTAAAACCCCCCATCAATTATATTATAATTGCAGTAGTTGTTGGAATTATGATATTGAAACAATTCTCAAAAAAGAAAAAAGAAACTTCAATGCTAAAAAATTTGCAAGATTCAGAAGATGTCAATTCAGATACATTCAAAGAATTTTCAGCCATTAATGAAATTAAAAAAGATTCAGAATATTCTGAACATGTAGAAAAATCAGATATTATTACAGATGAGGATAAATCAGAAAATATCAAGACTGATGAATCAAAGAAAGAGGAATAATTTTTAATAATTCATACAAACAGGTTCACATGATACTAAAAACAGCATTAGATCGTCCTGCTTACATGCATCATGATTAAATCAAATTTACTAAAAAATGATTTTCAGAAATTGTTAGTTTAGTGTGTAAAATTATTTAAAAATTTACATGAATTGTGTGGTAAAAAATTTGGTAGTTTTCTAAATTACAGAATCTTTAGTTTTGAATACTCGTTTAAAGTAGTCAGATGGTTCGTTTGGTTCTTCTGAATCGTTAGTGATTCCTGCCAAATTTTTGGCTAGATTCTTCTTATATCCTATTTGCATCTGTCTTTGAATTTGAATTCTTTGTGCTTGTGGAGAACCTGCTCCATGCATTGATTCAGTTAGATATCCAACTGAATTTCTACCAAGGGTCATATTTTCAATTAGTCTTAAAATTCTCATTCTATTTTCAACATCAACTCCTTTTCTTCCTACAAGGTATTTTTTGAGTAGTGGTCCTGCTTCTGGATGTCTAAAGTCTTTTTCAGATGGAAGAGTTACCATTAAGCCACCTGCAATATCTTGTGCAAGTCTACTAATTTCATATGGGAATCGGGTTACATTATGTTTACAAACTTGTGCAAGCATATCATCATTAAGATAAACTCCAGATTTCATCTTGTGACCCTGATGGGAAGATGCAATTCCTGCTGCAAAAATAGTTTCGTTAAGATGAGTCATTTCAATAATTTTATCTTTAATGTGAGATACTTTTGGAACTCCATTATAATCAGCAATTGTAGCAGCTGCTCCAATTAACACATCTCCAAGTCCAGTTTTGCAAACATAGCTACGTCTATGATAACAAGTAAAACGTTCTATTAACATAGATGCAAATTCATATTCACCATGCATGAAAACTTTATCCCATGGAATAAACACATTATCTAAAACCATCAAGGCTTCTTGTCCACCAAATTTTGCATTACCATCATCAATGTCACCTTCTTCCATACTCCTAGTATCACAAGATTGTCTACCATAGATGTAAGTAATTCCTTTGACATCTGCAGGTACTGCACCAACTATTGCCCAATCTTTATCATTTTCAGTTAATCGAACAGTTGGCATCAATATTATCCAATGTGAATTAATACAGCCAGTTTGATGTGCTTTTGCACCAGATACATAGATTCCTTTATCATCTTGGGCAACTACACGAGTAAATAAATCAGGATCATCTTGTTCTGCAGGTCCTTTACTTCTATCACCTTTAGGATCAGTCATTGCACCACCAATTACAAGATTCTCTTTTTGAACCATCTTCACAAAATCTAAGAATTTTTTATGATAATTTGTTCCATGTTTTTCATCAATTTCAAATGTAGTAGAATGTAAAGAATTCAATGCATCCATTCCAACACATCTCTGGAAACATGTTCCAGTATTTTGTCCAAGTTTTCTTTGCATTTTATTTTGTAAGACTAAATCTTCTGCACTTTCTGCAATATGTAAAAATCGATTAACCTTAAGTCCTGTAATTGATGATTCTGCAGAAGCTAAAGATTCTTCACGTACAGCAAGATCATAAGTTTCTGCAACAGCATTAATTGATGGTCTAATGATTGGATGATCTACGGGTTCTTTAACAAGTTCACCAAAAAGATAAATTTTGAGATCACGATTTCTGAGACTTTCAATATAATCCTCACCTGTTCTAATTGTCTTTAAGACATTAGCCATGTATAATATTTCGTTGTAATGCTGTATAAATATTAAATAAAAATCAGTTAATGAATTCAGGAATTAGTAGATCAAAGCCCTATTCGTACATCTAAAATTCGACATCCCTTACCTTTCTCCATTACAAGAACAGGATTCATGTCTAATTCTTTAATCTCTTTAAAGTCTGAAACTAATTGGGATAATCTTTGAATACATTCAGATAGTTTTGCAATATCTGAAGGCTTTTCTCCTCTAACACCCTGTAGGAGTTTTTGAGTCTTAATTGATGCAATCATATCATCAGATTCTTTATCCGTAACTGGTGCCAGTTTGAAGGTTACATCTTTGAGAACTTCTACATAAATTCCTCCCATACCAAGCATAATTACAGGACCAAAACCAGGTTCAAGTTTTGAACCAATAATGAGTTCTTTTCCACCTTTTACCATCTCTACGATTAAAACACCTTTGATCTCTGCGTTTTTATCATATTTTTTTGCATTTTTGATAATTGTTCTGAATGCATCTTTGACTTCATTATCATTTGTCAAATTTACTTTTACTCCGCCAGCATCAGATTTGTGAATAATTTGAGGAGATGCAATTTTCATTACAACAGGATAGCCAATCTTCTTTGCAATTTTTACTACTTCTGTCTCATTTTTTGCAAGAGCACTTGAAGGAAGTGGTAAGCCATATGCTTTTAGAACTTCTTGTCCTTCTTCTTCTAAAAGATTTGGTCTTTTTTCTTTTTTGACTTTATCAAAGATTTTCTGAGCTTTAGTTTTGTTTACTTTAAATTTTGTAATCTTTCCAGGTGAAGATTTTATCCAATTAGAAAACCTATTCATTGCTGCAAGAGTTCTAATTGCACCTTCGGCATAGGTATAGTAAGGAACATTTCCCTTAGCTAAAATTTCTCTATTTGTAATTCCTTCATCTAATCCCATTAAACTTGCAAGCATTGTTTTTTTGTATTTTTTTGACATCTTTACAATAACTTCTGCTAGTTTATCATAGTCAAGAGTGCCAGAAGGTGTACACATTGAAATTACAGAGCCTACTTTTGGATGTTGAAGTACACGATCTAAAACATTATGGAATCGGTTAAAATCAGCATCACCAACAATATCTACTGGATTTCTAGAGCTTCCCCATGGAGGAATAACCTCATCAATCTTTTTTCTAACACTTGTGATTTCTGCCATCTTGATATTCATCTTTGAACATGCATCAGTTGAAATAATTGCAGGACCTCCAGCATTTGAAACAATTACAAGATCACCTCCAGATGGTAATGGTTGTTTAGAAAATGCAGTTGCATAATCAAATAATTCTTCCATTGTATCTACTCTAATTGCACCAGATTGTTTTAGAAGAGCATCATAGATTTCATCTGAACCCATTAAGGCACCAGTATGAGACATTGCTGCTTTTGCACCTTCAGGACTACGTCCAGATTTTAGAACAAGAACAGGTTTTTTGAGTTTTCGAGTAATATTTTTACAAACTTTTAGGAACTCTTGACCATTACCCATATCTTCTAAATACATTACAATAACTTCGGTTTGTTTATGGTTAGCAAGAATTTTTAGAATATCAACTTCACTCATTGCTGCTTTGTTTCCAAGACTCACTACTGCAGAAAAACCAATTCCTTGAGCACTAGCATCTTCAACAAGTGCGGCACAAATTGCGCCACTTTGTGAAACAAGTGCAATTTTTCCAGATTTAGGGGTGATTTTAAGGAATGTTGAATTCATCATTGTTTTTGGATCAAGATTCATGACACCAAGACAATTGGGTCCAATAATCTGAATTTTGTATTTTTTAGCAATATCTTTTAGTTCTTGTTCACGTTTTGCACCATCTTCATCTACTTCTTTGAAACCAGCTGTGATGATGATGACACCTTTGATCTTTTTCTTTCCACATTCCTCTAACACAGGCGCAACCAATGTATTTTTGATTACGATTACTGCAAGATCAATTGTTTTTGGAACATCTAAAACACTCTTGTATGCTTTTTTGGAAAAGACGGTATCTCTTGATGGACTAATTGGATAAACAGTTCCTGTAAAACCATTCATGATGTTAGAAGTAATTGTAGCTCCAACACTTCCACTCCTATCAGATGCACCAATTACTGCAATAGAATTTGGAGATAAGAAAACAGATTCTGCCATGTAAAATTCATCAAAAGATTTTACATAATAAAGTTATTCATAGAAGTTTCTAATCACTAATTTTAACTTCCTAACATTTTGCCTGCTATATTCTCTTTTCGTGGAATCCATACTATTGAAAGATTAGAAAATTTTCCCATAATACCCCAAGCATCTCTAGCTAAATTTCGTAATTGATCATTATTAATTGCAAAATCATGATTTAATTGATTTACAGTATTTTTTGAATCACTGTAAATTGTGATATTATCATTTGAAGCAACAAATTGCTTTAATGCTGAAATTATTGCCATGTATTCAGCCTGATTATTTGTTAAATTAGATTTTTTCTCATAAAATGATTCTCCCGTCTCCTTTACAAAAAATCCATAACCACTATTAGATCCACCAGAACCATCAACGTAGATACTAACTGTCATCTTTGTATAACCTCGTCAATTTTACACTTAGATTAATTACTGCCATGTAAACTACAGTTGAAATACCTTGGGACATAATTGATGCAAAATATGGATCGTAACTAAGTGTAAGAAAATAGTATTGAGTAATCCAACGAATAATAGTATAAACGATTTCTGCAATTCCAAGAGATGTGATTAATTTTTTAAGATCATGTTTTAGTTTTACAGTGTCAGTTTTACCGGATTCTAAACGATATTTTTTTCTGTTATCAAAATAAAATAATCCACTGAAAACAGAAAAATAAACTACATAATCTGCAATTGTGGTATATGTTGTGTTCAGATAATCGGCCTGATCTGATAATAATTGTGCAATAACAGCAGATATAGAAATAGATGCAGCAAAAGCAACAAGAATATTTTTGTTAAGTTTTAGATATTCTTGTAACATATTTTTAATTATTTTTTGGCATAAATAAATTAAAATCATTGTAAACTAATTTTAAAAAATTAGATAAATCTTCTAAATTCTAGAATACTTGTGCCTAAAATCATAGTAGAAACTATAAAAAAGATAATCAAACAAAATGAAATGAACTAAAATATGATGTTAAATTATGATGCGCCATTGTATAGGCCACCATCAGAAGCTAGATCATTAATTTTTCAAGTTACATTAGGTTGTTCATTTAATGAGTGCTCTTTTTGTGATATGTATAGATCAAAAGAATATTCTGAAAGATCATGGGATGATATTAAAGCTGAAATTGATATGATGGCCAATTATGTACCTGATACAAAAAGAGTATTTCTTGCAGATGGTGATGCATTAAATCTTGATTCTGAATATATGATAAAAATTGTAAAATACATTAGAGCCAAATTTGCAAATATTGAAAGAATTTCATGTTATGCAATGCCTATGAATATTCTAAAAAAAACACCTGAAGAATTAAAGAAAATGCATGATGCAGGGTTAGATATGTTCTATTTAGGAATTGAAAGTGGTTCTGATATTGTTTTGAAAAAAGTAACAAAAGGTGCAGTTGCAAAAACAATTATCAAATCAGTCAACAAAGCAAAGGAAGCAGGTTACATAATGTCATGTATGGTGATTTTAGGATTAGGTGGGAAAAAATATTCAAAAGATCACATTCAAGGAACTGCAGAAGTCATTAGTGCATGTTCACCACATTACGTTGGAGCATTAACACTTTATTTAGAAAATGGAATTAAACAAGAATTTATCGACAAGTATGAAGGGGAATTTGTTAAGATAAATGATGATGAGGGATTAGAAGAACTTTATGAGTTGGTTAATCAAATCAATACAGAAGAAGAAATTGTGTTTAGAGTAAATCACGGCTCAAATGCATATACTGTAAAAGGTACATTACCACAAGATAAACAAGAAATGTTAGAGAAAGTAGAATGGATGAAAGACCATCCAGAAATTGTACGTCCTCAAGGTATTAGAGGATTTTAAATTATAAATTCTCGATTGTAGATTTTAGATTTTCAGGTAATTCAGGTAATTCAGTATGACTTTCATTATTTTGAATAGTATCAGTTCCAATCCGCCTTACTAATTGAGTTCCAATTAATGTATCAATATTTCTCTGAATATCTTTTTCAGAAATAATTGATTTGAGTTTTTCAAAAACAATTTCTTCATTTTCAAATTTTTTAATAGCATATTGAACAAGAATTGTTTTCTCATCAAAGGTAAATTGAGTCATATTAATATCAAAAACTTTTGGCTAATAATCTTTGATAAAATAAAAATGATTAAAATATGATAAACACCAAAAATGCTCACTTGGTTAGTAAATTACAAATCATTTCAAATGTATTATCTACAAAAAAATATGCATCAATTGCAATAATTAGTGGGTTAGGGTTAGGAATAATCTATTATTTTTTGACAATGTCAATGCTGCCAGCACATTTTGATATTGCAATAGAATTATCCCCATGGTACATATCAACATCAATTGGTTTAACAACAGCAATTTCAGGTTTAGGAGGGATTAATTTTGCAATGGTAGCATTTAGAATTAAAAGAATGAAAATGATGAATTCTGTTAAATCAAACTCCCCGTCTTTGGTGGGAGGAGTTTTTGGCGTATTTACTCCTGGTTGTCCTGCATGTACAGCACCATTAGCAGTAATTTTAGGGGCAGTGGGAGGATTGTCATTATTTCCAATGCAAGGATTGGAATTAAAATTCATTTCAGTAGGAGTTTTAATTTTTTCAATTTTTTGGATTGCAAGAGGACTACAAAGTAAAGATTGTTGTAAAATTGGATAAATAATATCAACAGAATTATTTATTTTTGATTTTCATAATACAGTTTGATTACTTGTTCAACTATCAAATCAGTATCAGCGTCTTTTTCAGTACTTACTAAAAGTAAATAATCATTACCAAGATAAAATGAAAAACGCTTCACCTTATCATATTCTGCCAAAGTGTATTTTGTTTTACCAAGCCATTTTGACATATCTTTACGTGCCTTCCAATCAAGAATTGAAATGTTAACAAGTTCATTTTCTGCACGTTCTGATAGAAGATTTTCTATTCCTTTTCTCATACCACCTCCAACATGAGTTGCCCATTCATCATATACAGTAGCAAATCTAATCTTAGGATCTGCTTCTAAGATTTCTGAACAGAATTTCTCATAATCCAATAACAGTCATTGATTCTTGAATTATTAGAAGTTTATTGATAGAAATTTGTAGTGATGAATTTTTTGAGAAAATATGATTCATTTTATGCCAAAACAATTACGTAAACTAATTACAAAACTAGCATAAAAAATGGGCCCACGGGGATTTGAACCCCGGATCTTCGCCGTGTAAGGGCGACGTCATAACCGACCTGGACTATGAGCCCAAAAACCTTCCTTGTTGAAATCCATTTAAACTTTGAGACAGAAAAAAATATAGAAATTGGATTAAAAATAATAGAATCCATGAATGTTTTTGATTTTTTTTCGAGTCCAATTGGATTAGGCCACGTTACTCGAGATATTGCAATTGCAAATTATTTTCAAAATGATTCAATAAATTTTGTAACAGGCAGTGGGGCCGCAAAAATTCTAAAAAATTTAGATTTTACAGTATCAGACAAATATAATCCACCTTCATTTGAAATCAAAAATGGTACATTACAAAATTCAGCAAAGTGGTTATGGAAATATTATAAATATTATAAAGAATGTAAAAATATTTCACAAATGATTCTGCGTGCAGATAATCCAAATTTAATAATCAGTGATGAAGATTTTGCGTCATTATCGGTTGCACAAGAAATGAAAATTCCTTCAATTTTAATCACAGATGTATTAAAAACAAGATTTACAAAAGGCATAGTATCAATCATTGAGAAAAAAATGAATAAATCAATGCAGGAAATTATAGAAAAATGTGATATTGTTATTATTCCTGAATATGGAAAAAATCAAGACAACATCAAAAGAGTAGGACCAATTGTCAGACAGATAAATAAATCAAGAGAAGAACTTCGTGAAAAATTTGCATTTACAAAAAAAACTGTTCTAATATCTATTGGGGGAACCGATGCAGGGTTATTTCTAATTGAAGAGTCATTAAAAGTTATTTTAGAAATTAACCAAGATATAGAAACAATTCTAGTATCAGGTCCGGCAATAAATAAAAAATTTAAAAATGTGAAGAATATAGGATTTGTAAATAATTTACATGAATTGATTTTTGCAGCTGATTTGGTAATTTCCCTGGCTGGAAAATCAACAATTGATGAGGCTAATGCATATGGAACACCAGCTATTTTCATTCCAATAAAAGGACATTTTGAACAAGAAGATAATGCAAGTAAACAAGGATTTGTTTTTAATGATATCAAAAGATTGAAAGAATTGATTTTAGAAAAAATAGAACAAAAGCGATGTCAACACGATACAAATGGTGCAAGAGATGCATCAGAAATTATTAAAAAATTAATCACAGAGTAATCAAATGCTTAATAGAGAACTATCAAACATTAACAAAATACTATGGCAAATCTAATAGTTGCAAAATTTGGAGGAAGCGTATTAGGTCTAGATGGAATATCCATTCCAGAAATAATTAAACGAATTATCAATTTAAAAAAAGAATCAAAAATAATTGCAGTTTTTTCAGCTCCTCTGACTATACATAATGACAAAAAACGTTCATTGACTGACGTAGTTTTAGAGCAGGGAAGAAATGCTGAAAATGGGATTGTTCCAAATTTAGATATTGTAAAATCAACTTATCAAAAAATTCTGGAATTAGTCAATTCAGAAAATAAAGAAGACTGCAAAAAATCTATTGATTTACATCTACAAATGGCACAAAAAGCCCTTGATGAGGCATTAGAAAAAAAGGAATTTGTAGATGAAGTACGTTCAAGAGCGCTAGCATTTTCAGGAGAAATTCTAATCTCTCACGTGATGAACTACATCATTAGAAGTAATGGAATAAAAGCAGATGCTGTAAGTTTTGATGACTGGCCAATAATTACAGATGACAACATAGAATCAACTAATTTTCTTACATCAGAATCAAGGATAAAAATGCAAAAAATAGAAGAATTAGTAAATAATAATGAAGTAGTAACAATTGGGGGTTTTATTGGAAAGACCATAGAAAATATTACAACTACATATGAGCGAGGAGGCTCAGATAGGACAGCTGCTGATTTAGCAATATTATTTCACAAAAAATATGAAACTAGAGTTGACTTTGAAAAAGATAGTGCAGTGGTATCTGCAGATCCAAAGATTGTAGATGTTGGATTAAGTGAGGTAAATCAATTATCATACAATGAAGCAAGATTAGCTGGAATGTTTGGGATGAAAATTCTAGATCCTATTGCAATAAAAGAAATTGTTGAAAATGGAGTAGATATACCAATTACAATTACAAATATAAAAAATCCAGAAAAAGTTACAACAATTAAAAGAACATTAGATAAACAAAAAGGACATCCAATTAAGATTGTTACAGGAAAAGAAAATTGTGCAATTTTTAGAATTGAAACATCTAATGTTCAAAAATTACTAATATCATTAGAAAAAGACAAAAGGTATAGTGAGTTTATTATTTTATCACCATTTACAAAAGACGGAATAGAATTTTCAAGAATTTTGTTTCTTGATGGTGAATATGTAAAGAGAAATGAAAAATATCTTTTAGGATTTGATTCACTTGCAACAATCACATACAATAGAGGGGTTATCACATTGATAGGAGATGAAATGTGGAGAGTTCAACAAGTTGCATCACGAACTAGTGCAAAAATTGGAGAATCTGGATTAAATATTCTAAACATGGATGCACAAGAAGAGACTTCACGAATTATTATTGTGGTAGAAGATTCAGAAAATAATATTAGAAAAGCAATAATTGCAATACACCAAGAAATATCAAAAATTAATTTTATTTAGTATAAAATGAGGCGTTACGGGTTTTTACACCTGTACCGCCATTCAGGGTTTATTCTTGGACCATTATCTAGATTCAGTCCGGCGTTACCCAAAACACGCGATAGTAATACTGTATTTTTCTAGTATTTAGAGTAATCCATATAGAAATAATCAAACACGCTCAGCAATATACCAAAGAACTATTCCAATTCCCAGAATAACATACCACTTGAAATTATTTTTCTTCAGAAAAATGTTGGGTGAGGCTAACTCATTATCAGCAGTTGTGGAAATACGAATTTTTCTCATCTCAAATGCCTGGCCAACAAGACCAATTATGAGTAAAATAATTCCCACAAAACCTATTGTCCACTCCATAGTATCACTTGAAAATTATGTGATATGTATTTTACAGATAATATTAAAAAATATTTAAAAATAATTCTTTAAATTGGTAGGGTTTTTTCCCTCTCCTATGAAAGAAGTAGGTAAAATATGGATGAATGGTAAATTAGTAGCATTCAAAGATGCCAAAGTCCATGTACTCACTCATGCATTACACTATTCAACATCAATTTTTGAGGGAATTAGATGCTATGATACACCAAATGGATCTGCAATATTTCGACTACCAGAACATGTGAACAGATTATTCAGATCTGCAAAATTATACTCTATGAAAATGCAATTCTCGAAAAAAGTAATTTCAGATGCAATTATTGAAACTGTAAAAACTAGTAAACTCAAGGAGTGTTACATTAGACCATTAGCATATTATGGTTATGGAACAATGGGATTAACTCCTACTGAAAATAAAGTAGATACCTCAATTGCTTGTTGGGAATGGAAGATGGGCGAATCAAAGGCAGGAAAGTTTTCTGGTGCAAAATGTAAAGTTTCAAGTTGGACAAAAATTGATTCTAGATCTCAACCAATGCAAGCAAAAGCTGCATCAAACTATGCAAATGCAGCACTAGCAAGGATGGAAGCATTAGAAAATGGATATGATGAAGCAATCATGTTAAATTCACAAGGAAAAGTTGCAGAAGGAAGTGCAGAAAATATCTTTATCATTAAAGATGACATTATTCAAACTCCCCCACTTTCAGCAGGTGGACTGGAAGGAATTACAAGAGATGCAGTTATACAAATTATTGAGGAAAATGGGGGATTTGTAATTGAGAGAAATTTGGAAAGAGATGATCTTTACACAGCTGATGAAATTTTTATGACAGGAACTGCAGCTGAAGTAAAATCAGTTACACAAATTGACAAAATAAAGATTGGAAATGGCAAAATGGGTTCAATTACAAAAGCATTACAAAAATCGTTTACAGACGTAGTGATGGGAAAAGATGAAAGATTTTTGCCATGGTTGACATTTATTTGATTTCAGCGAAGTTTTTTACCCACAAAAATTGTTAGATGGTATGGATTCATGTGCACCTGGAGAAACCCAAGAAATTTGTTGGTTTTGTAGAAAGGGTCGTCATGAAGACTGTATGAAAGAGATTCCAACTCAAGGAAAGAGTGATGGACCACATGATTGTACATTTGATACAAAACTTATTCCATGTAAATGTCAACATTAAACAAGTAATATCAAATAGAGCAATATTTGAAAAAGTATATGCAGTATGATGAAGAATTTTGGAATAAATATGCAGATGAGAATGAATCCAGATACAATGAAGAATTTTCAAAATATGTTAGAGATTTAGCTAGATCTTTACCAGGTGTACAGAGTATTTTAGAAATCGGTTGTGGGACAGGAATTGACTTAAGATTATTTCCAGATACTTTCGAATTACATGGTATTGATCTTAATGAACATGCATTAAAAATTGCAAAAGAAAAATTATCAATTGCAAATTTTCAAAAAGGAGATATTACTAAATTACCATTTGAAGATTCCTCAATAGATTTTGTATTTACTCATGGATTGATGAATTATTTAGATGATGAAATATTAGAAAAAGGGATTACAGAAATGTACAGAGTATCAAAAAGATGGATTATGCATTGTGAAAAATATGAAAAAACTGGAAAACAAATTGATGAAAATCAGAAATTTCGTAATATGGGGGAGAAATGGTTAAACTATAAAATAAAATTTGTTAGTGATGTAGACTTGCATGAAGATTATGGGCAAGATAAAACAAGATTTACTTTACTAAAAAAATTATAATTTTATTTAGAAAAAGAATTAATTTTGAAAATTATAAAGCGGGTCTAAAGGGATTCGGACCCTTGACAACCGGATTAAGAGTCCGGTGCGCTACCTGGCTGCGCCATAGACCCACCAAAAATAATATGTCTAGAGTTGTTATTAATCTTAAGATTGTAAAATAAAGGAAAACTTAGTTTTGTGCTTTAGCTTCAATTTCATTGTATTTTTCAATGATTGCAGTAAGTGCAGTTGAAACTGGAACATCATTCATTTTTTTCTTTTCGACAAGAAGTTTTTGATATGCATCTAATGTAATGTATACAGGGATTGAACCATTTCCTTCAAGTAACCCTCTCACGTTATAAAGTGCAGTTTCCATTCCTTTCGCAGCAGATTTTGCAAACTTTGCTTTATCCAAAATTGCTCCTAACGGACCAAATGGCATATCATAGTCTACGGACATGGTAATTCTGGTAAGATTTTCACCCAGTGATTTGAATTCATTAGTAATTTGCCATTTCTTGAATGGACCTTCAATTTGTTTTGCAGAGATTTTCTCATTTCTAACAAATTCAATTGTCTCACAATCCCACTCTAAACGTTTACCACTAAAGTCACCGATAATTCTAAAGGTAGTACCTACACCCATTCCTTCTTTGATATCCATAGGAATGACAGTCATACCTACTGAATCATTTTTGATTTGATCAGAAACATGTTCTGGTCTTGCAAAGTAAGTAAAAACATTCTCAACAGGCGTTTTAATATCGATTGATTTTGTAACGAGTGTCAATGTGTGAACTCTTGCCGATAAGGATTTAAAGGTTTTGAAGATTTTCCAAAAAGAATTGATTTACAATATATTTATCGAGTATCTTGATAATCTAAAATGAATCAAATGCGATCAGTTTTGATATTTTCTATTTTGATATTTTCATCTGTTATGTTTAGTGATGTATATGCTCATTCAATGTTCAACTCTGCTGAAAAATTTGAATCAGGTTTTAGAGTTCAAGTAGCTACAACTCCAGAATTTCCACAAATTAATGAAATATCTCAATTTAGAATTAGAGTAACTGAAGGATTTGATTATGAAGAAGTTGACAAATTTACAATGGGAATTAGAGTTCAATTTAATGGTCAACAAGTAGATGCAATTCCTCCAACAACCATAGAAGGATCTCATTGGGATTTTGATTATGTTTGGAGAACTCAAGGAAATCATATTGTATTAGTTGATTTGTACAATATGGGTGAAAATCAAAAAACTCATACTTTTACATTTAACATGGGAACACAAAGCCCATTTGGATATATTTTCTTTGCAGCAATTACTGTAGGTGCATTAACTCTAACAGTGGTTGTATTGTACATATATGTGCCAAAAATTTTGAAAAAATCTAAAGTTTAGGATTTTTTGAAATTTTAGATATTCTAAATGCAAATACAGTAGTCAACAATACTACTGAAAATAGTAATAATCCAATTCCCAAATGAATTGCAACTAATACTGCATGTAATTTTAAGTCAATTACAAGTGCACCAAGTACGATTTGGGTAATGACAAAGACGGTTGCAAGCGAACTTGTTATTTTGATTTTCAGATCAGCGTTTTTGTTAATAAAAGAGGCAACCATAGTTGCAATAACTAATGCACCAGTAGTTGCTGCAACTAGTCTATGAGTCCATTCAATAAGATATTCTTCTGATGGCAGTAGTCCATCAGGACATAAAGGCCAATCGGGACAAGTTAAACCAAGACCTGCAGCTGAGACATACCCTCCAAGAAACATTAGAGAATACAGTACAATCATTGTTACTAATGCAAGATATTGTAAAGCCAAAATTTCTCTAATCTAGTTTACTGAAATGTTACCAACCATCCAAGGATGAACCATGCAAAAATATGGGTACTCTCCAGATGCATCAAGGGTTACAGAAAATGTTCCTCCAGACATAAACAAACTACTATCAAAGTTTCCATCAGGACCATTTGAAGGAGTTCCACTAGTTACAGTATGAGCTGCAGAATCATCATTTGACCAAGTAATTTCTTGACCTACTGAAGCTGAGACATTAAATGGAATATAACATTCATTTGTTTCATCACATCCTGGGACTCCAGAACCTTTTGGAATGGATATTACATTACTAAATTCAACGGGAGTAGATTCAACAACTGGTGCTGTTTCAACTACTGGTTTTGGTGCTGTTTCAACTACTGGTTTTGGTACTACTGGGGTTACATCACCCACAATGATTGTTCCAACCATTCCTTGTTCTCTGTGACCTGGAACTGTACAAATATAGTAAAATACACCCTCTTCACCTGCAATAAATTCTGAAGTTCCACCTTCACCTGATTTTAGTGGATTTGATGCAGATGCAACGTCACTATCAACAATAATTCCTCCAAAGCCTTCATCATCTTGTGTTACACCAAATGCATGGAATGATCTTCCATCATTGACTACATCAAAGACAACTTTGTCTCCAACCTCCATATTGATTGTTGGATTGTTATCAGGTTCTCCAGGTAATGCATTAAATGCTAAAGTCCTAAAGTCTGAGGATTCAATAAATGAAAGAGATGCCATGATAGTTCCACCGGTATGGGCTGCGGGACCTGCTGCACCTGAATCACCTGCCATCATTGCTACAACTGGGGGTGGTTGTGAAGTCCAATAATCCCACATTGAAAAGAAAATTACTCCACCAACAATACAAATACCTAACATAATTGCCATCATCTTTGCAGCTCTAGCTGGACTTGTTCTGTAAACTTGGGAATTATCGTGACTCATTTCATATATCTCCTAATGTGATGGGTTCTTTGCCTCAAATGGATAGTAATACTTTCCACCCACACCAAATGGATCATCAGTATCTGCTAGTTTGCCTTTTCCTGCACTGTAGATAATGTTTGCAAGGAAGATTACCATACTGACACCAATAATCATTGCACCAATTGATGCAATTTGGTTCATGGCAATCCATTCGGGAATTGGAGGATAATCGAAAATTCTTCTTGGCATTCCATACAAGCCAAGTATGTGTTGTGTAAAGAATACTAGAACAGTTCCAATAAATGACATAATAAAATGGATCTTACCCATTGTTTCATTGTACATTCTTCCAGTTACATACGGATACATGTAATATAGGAATCCAATGGAACCAAATGCAATAGTTCCCATCACAAAGAGATGGAAGTGACCTACTACCCAGTATGTATCGTGAGTTGAAAAGTCTAATGGCATTGCAGCATTTGCTACACCACCTGCACCTGCAGAGAAGAATAATGCAATTCCTCCAACTGCCCACATCATTGGGGTTAAGAACTTAATTCTACCATTCCACATTGTTGCTACAAAATTAAACACGTGCATTGCAGATGCTGGAACTGCTGCAAGTGTACCTACCATAAATACAGTTTTTTCAGTAAATGACATTCCACTTGCATACATGTGATGTGCCCATGATGAAAAGCCAACAACTGCTAATAATACAAATGCAAAAATTCCAGAATTATAGCTGTAGATTGGTTTTCTTGAGAATCTTGGAATGATTTCATACATCATACCAATTGCGGGAATTACCAATACATACACTTCAGGATGGAATGTAAACCAAAACAGATGTTGGTATGCAATTGGATCTCCACCCATTGCAGGATTAAAGAATCCAGATACGCCTAACCTATCAGTTAGAAGCATTAAGAGAGCTGCTGCAAATGTTGGAATTGCAACTAGGATAATTAATGATGAGGACAAAAACGACCAAGCCAATAATGGAACTTGACCAAGTGACATGTCTGGGTGTTTACATTTCATAATTGTAACAACAAAGTTGATTGCACCAAGTACCGATGAAATTCCTAAAATCTTTAAGCCAAAAATCCACATGTCAGCTGCTGGACCTGGAGCACTGATGATTGAATATGGAGGTGTTGCATACCATGTGAAATCAGCAAATCCTAACCAAATGAGTGCACCTCCTGGCGGAATCATCCAAAATGCAATTGCATTAAGTTTAGGATATGCCATATCCTTGTATCTAACCATAATTGGAACAAAGTAGTTACCAACTGCTGATGCAAATGGTAAGATGAATAAGAAAATTAACGTTGTACCGTGAACTGTAAATATTCTGTTAAAGGTCATTGCATCGCCAATAACTTGTGCACCTGGTAAGAATAGTTCTGCTCTAATGAGAAGAGCTAATGCACCACCCATAAACAAAAAGGCTAATGACGTAATTAAGTAAAGTAAACCAACATCAGTGTGATGTGTTGAAAACATAATTTGCCAGATTGGTCGTGGCTTGGATAATTCTAGAACCATTAGTTAATCTCCTCGGTTATAATTTGTGATAAAAGCGTTTTCAAGAATGTCAATGTGATGGCTCCTCCACAATTAGGGTTCCTCTCATGTTATAGTGAATTAATCCACAGTACTCTCTACATTGAATATCATGTTCTCCCACATCAGTTGGTGCAAACCATACAGTGTTTACTCTACCTGGAACTGCATCCATCAACACAACATAATCGTGAATATTAAATGAATGATTAACATCTTTTGAATGAATCTCAAACTTGTATGCCTTACCTACTTCAACATGTAATTCACCAATTTCTTTTGTTCCATCCTCATGCTCAAAAGTCCAGAACCATTGTTGCCCAGTAACTTTAATTATTTCAGCACCTTCAGGAACATGCTCTATAATTCTTTCTGCATTCCAAGCTTCTGCCCCAACCCAACACATCAATGCAATAACAACAGCGACATAAATCCATTCAGGCCAGTTAGAATGCCCACTCAATTTTACCAGTCAGTTCCTTCGTATGGAGTTGGTTTTGCTTTTGGATGAGATTCCCTAAATCTCCAAACTTGCCAAATAATGGTACCAGATACTACAGCACCAACAACAAAAGCTATAGTCATCATTCTAAAAAATAAGTTCCAAACTATGACTCTACGATCAACATATTCTCCAGGTTCATCACCTGCAGCAAAAGCCATGTCAACAGTTGGAACTATTACTAAAATTGCCAATACTAAGAATAGTCCAATAATACCCTTCATAGCGAATAAATGACGTGACCTTTGATTTCTATTTAAGGGTTTTCAAGATTATTATCTACCAATCTTGATCGAATCTAGATGGATGCATTACATTAAGTCCAGAAATTGAGAATTTATTATTTTTTTCTCGAAAGATGTTAAGTGATGCATTTGCAATAATTAATTCAAAGAGGTTTACTGGAGACAAATCAACTATAGTTGAAAGCATCGCTTTGATTGGATCCATATGAGTTACAAGTACTACATTTTCATCAGAATGTTTCTCAATTATCTCATCAACTAATTCTAATATTCTATTTTTAACTTGAGAAAATGTTTCTACACCATTATGTGCAATTTCTAATTCACCATTATAGAATTTCATAAAGACATTTCCATGACTGTTAAAAATTTTATCATATGGCATGCCAGTAAATTTTCCCATATCAAGTTCAATTAGACGATCATCAATTGTAACATCAATGGAATTATGTTGTCCTACAATTTCTGCAGTATGTTTTGCTCTTTGAATTGGACTTGAATAAATTGCAGATATATTCATGTGTTCTAATAATTCAGCAGTCTCATGGGCTTGTTTAATTCCAGTTTCAGTCAATGGAACACCTTCTGTTCTGCCTGCCAAAATTCTATCAGTATTATTTTTTGCCTGACCGTGTCTTAGAAAAATTATTTGTCCCAACTTGGTCTGAAATTCAAATAGAGATAATAATAACATTATCTGGGATTAGTCATGAAAGTTGGGATTATTGGTGGAACTGGTGGAATGGGTAAAGGTTTTGCGCTTAGATGGTCACAAAATCATAATGTCATCATTGGTTCTAGGGATGCTACAAGAGCATCAGAATCAGCTACAGAATATACAAATCTTGCAAAAGAATCATTTGGAGAAATCAATGGAAGTATTTCTGGAAATGATAATGTTTCAGTTGCCAAAGAAAGTGATGTGTTAATTTTATCAATTCCATATGATAATATCGATTCTACATGTTCAACAATTTTATCTGAGATTAAAGACAGTTGTGTGGTTGTATCTCCAATTGTTCCAATGACAAAAACGGATGTTGGATTTGAATGTGTTTCAATTAAAGATAACAAACCATTTTCATACAAACTAGTATCAAACCATATGAAAGATAAATCAAAATTGGTTTCTGCATTTCATGTGATTTCTGAGAAAAAGCTTGTAAACCCAACATTGGAATTAGATTATGATATTTTTGTATGTGGAGATGATAAGGATTCAGTTGGAATAGTAAATGAATTGATTAACGAGATTAAAGGTCTAAGATCAATTTACTTGGGACCGATTGAATTATCATATCTTGCAGAAATGTCCACACCATTGTTACTTAATGCAATGATTAGAAACAAGATCAAAAATCCAGGAATCAAAATTATCTAAATTTACTCTATCATGAGTTCTGAATATTACAGGAGAGGTAGAAATTGGTTTTCAGCCATAGGTGTCATGTTTTGTGTAATGGCAGGAATTGTTTTGGTAAGACAATTACTAATTTGGGGACCAGAATTTGTTGAAGAATTTTTGTTTAATGAAGAAATTACCAATGAGAAAGTTTCGATGGCAATGCTAGGCTTTGGTATTTTTATGATAGCATTAGGATTTAGAAAACATGAACAAAAGAGATAAATTTTTAAAATCACAAAAAATATTGAGGTTAGCAACTATTGGTAAAAATAAAACACCTCATATTGCTCCTGTCTGGTATAGATATGTAGGGAAAAAATTCTACATAGGAACAAATGCTAAAACACAAAAAGCAAAAAATGTAAAAAAAAATAACAAAGTTTCATTCTGTGTAGATATTGGAATCAATGCGCCAAATATTTTTGGCGTAATGGGACAAGGAGAAGCTAATTTGATTTTAGATAAATCAAAAGTAAAAACAATTGCCAAAAAAATTCTCTTACAATACTTTAAGACATTAAAAAATAAATCTGCAAAAGAATTACTTGATGATACTGATTGTATTATAGAAATAATTCCTGAAAAATATTCTATTTGGAATTATTAAGAAACAAATTCTTCAATTTTATTCATTGCAGAATCCAATACTTCTAAACTAGGAAGATATACAAGTCTAAAATGTCCACTGCCATATTTTTCTCCAAAACCTGAACCGTGAACAGTTAGAACACCTTTTGATTCTAATAATTTAGTAACAAATTCTTTATCTGTTCCAAATCTATTATCCTCAATTTTTGGAAATGCATAAAATGCACCTTTTGGAGTAGGACAAGACAGTCCAGGCATTTCATTTAATCGCTTTACAACCAAATCACGACGTTTTTTAATTTCAGAGACAAAATCATTAATGTAATCTTGAGGTCCACGTAGTGATTCTAATGCTGCATGTTGTATTGGAAGACTAGTTGCAATTCTTACTCTAGCTAGTTTTGGAAGATTTTCTCGTAATGCATTAAGTTTAGATGATTGGTTAAACGCAATGTATCCTATTCTCCATCCAGACATTAAATGTACTTTAGAAAAACCATTAAGGATTATTACAGGAGAATCTTTTGCAACTTTACCTATTCCTACAAATTTTTCATCAAAAATAATTTGATCATAAATCTCATCACAAATGATATAGAGATTATGTTGATTGGCAATATCTACTAATTCTTTAAGGGAATTTTCATTGAATACTACACCTGTTGGATTATTTGGACTGATTAAACAAATTGCAACAGTCCTTGAAGTAATTTTTGATTTTATATCTTCAATGTCAGGTCTAGAATTTTCCAAATCTACCGCAAACTCTACAGGAATTCCACCATGTAATCTCACATATGATGCATATGGAGGATAATATGGTCCCGGAAGCAATACCTCATCTCCATCTTCTACAATTGAAGAAATCACCATATCAAGTCCTTCAGATACTCCATTAGTAATTAAAATATCATCAGCACCAATTGAGAGTCCTTTAGCATTTTCTTTTTTTGCAATCTCTTGTCTTAATTCCAAAAGACCTTCAGATGATGAATAGAAATTTTCACCTTTGTTAATTGCATCAATCAAAGCTTGTTTAACATTGTTAGGTGGTTGAAAACCAAATTGTACAGGATCACCAATATTGAGATAATCAATATTCATTCCTGTTTGTTCGACTTTTTTTGCAGCAAGAACAATATCCCTAATTGCATATTCAACACCTGCAACTTTTTTTGATACTTTCAAAGTACCTAGACAGATATTTAGACCTGTTAAAATCTTATTTGTTTGGACTCGTTGCACAGTCTGGATAGTGCGAGCGGCTTCGAACCGCTAGGTCGAGGGATCGAAGCCCTCCGAGCCCTTTAGATTATATTATAAAGTAAAAAAATTGTCATCCATATTATGAGAATATCACCACTCAAAGCTGGAACAGTTTTAATGATTATAGGGATAATTTGGATTTCAATTCTTTTTGTAGAGGCTGAAAAAGCACAGGATTCGATTTTATTAAAACAATCAAGCTTTTTTGAATTAAAATCAAAATTTGTAGGTACAGATATTGGGTATTACAAAATATTGATTCCTGAATTTGTAGGAGATAAAATATTTGTACAAATTTTAGATCCTAAGAATAACATAATTCAAGAAGAAAAAATTCAAACAAAAATGTCAGTAGGATATTTTGATTTTAGTAAAAATGGGATATATACAATAAAGATTACAAATATTTCAAAAAATCAGATTGATTTACAAATAGAATTTGGCAATACAAATTCTCAAGAGATGATTCCTGCAGGAATATTGATTGTAATAGGTGCAGTTATCATTATAGTAATATCATATCTAAAAATAAGAAATTATAAAATAGAACAGCCTGATGAAAATATTTCATAAACTGGAATACATTGGATAACATGTCCAAAAACTAAAACCAAATTGAATCCTAACCATAATGTAAAAAACAAAAAAGCTACAATTGAAAAGGGAAGGAATACTTTG
>Ga0257107_1000220_pt1 | contig 22098 bp, 16 predicted proteins | sample LP_taG_2_FD_190178 | JGI IMG/M metagenome (GOLD analysis project Ga0257107, IMG submission 190178) | Marine microbial communities from Northeast Subartic Pacific Ocean, Canada - LP_J_2011_P26_500m | ecosystem: Environmental > Aquatic > Marine > Oceanic | place: Canada: Northeast Subartic Pacific...
GGCAAACGAGGGGCATCGCGTAACCGCGACGCCTACCGCTCGACGGACCTAAGTGCATAGACACGAGACGGACCCCTCATTGTGCAATTTATGAAAGGTATGGGTAAACGTCTGCGTGCTGCTCACCATCCCGTCCATGCTTGTGATACTACCATTTCGGAATTGGACCGCACCAAGGATAGTTGTTGTCTTCACATTGGCAGGTCGAAAACATGTCCATGTTTGTTACCATGAAGACCTATTGGATTGCAATACCATATCAATAACCGTCCCGATTGTGTGAAAACCAGTGAAAAATCTCACAATCCCACGCAAATGATGGGGTTTGAGGTAGCCGTTCACCATGGTAGAACATCCTACGCCACAGGTGAGTAAACGAGGAAGGAATCTCATTTTCGGGGTACGAGGGGCCGATAATGACCCCATATATCGATAGGATAGCATCATAGGAGACAGTCCTGCCGGGGCACCCGAGGTGTGTCCTCTGGACGACAAACAACTGCGTAACGACGCGCTGGACTACCATTCATCTGCGCCAGCAGGAAAGATTACCGTTCTGCCCACCAAACCCCATAGTACGCAACGAGAGCTTTCCCTAGCTTACTCCCCCGGCGTAGCCTACCCGTGCAAGGAGATTCAAGCAAACCCAAACGCCGCCTACAAATACACATCCAAGGGCAACCTAGTGGCCGTTGTCAGCAATGGAACTGCTGTCCTAGGTCTTGGGGACATCGGCGCTTTGGCCGGAAAACCCGTAATGGAGGGAAAGGGGCTGCTATTCAAGGCGTTCGCGGATATCAACGTCTTCGACATTGAGGTGGATCGCGTCGACGTCGACCAATTCGTCGAGGCTGTAAAGGCGATTGCTCCGACCTTCGGTGGCATCAACCTTGAGGACATCAAGGCGCCTGAGTGCTTCGAAATCGAACGACGCCTAGTACAGGAACTTGACATCCCTGTGATGCACGACGACCAGCACGGCACTGCGATTATCTCAGGGGCCGCACTTCTCAACGGCCTCGAGATCGTAGAGAAGAGGGTTGGCGATGTCAAGATTGTGATTCTCGGAGCTGGTGCATCGGCTATCTCGTGCGCTAGGCATTACGTCAAACTAGGAGTGGATTTGCAGAACTTGATCATGGTTGACTCTAAGGGTATTATCACCACCAAGCGCCGGGATAATGGCGATTTGAACGAGTACAAGGCCGAGTTCGCCAGGGAAATCGAAGATGGGGACATCGCTTCAGTAATAGAGGGTGCTGATGTCTTCCTAGGACTTTCCAAGGGAGGACTGTTGACCCCAGAAATGGTCGAGAAGATGGCGGATCGACCACTAATCTTCGCACTAGCGAATCCCGACCCAGAAATCACACCTGAAGAGGTTCTCAGCGTTCGCGAGGATGCGATTGTCGCAACTGGCCGATCTGACTATCCCAACCAAATCAACAACGTCCTAGGGTTCCCTTACATCTTCAGGGGTGCCTTGGACGTAAGAGCCACAGAAATCACCGAGGGTATGAAGATGGCAGCTACGAAGGCATTGGCACACCTTGCAAAGGAGCCAGTCCCAGATGATGTGCTCTCAGCCTATGGTGATGATCAGATGCAGTTCGGGCCCAATTACCTCATCCCGAAGCCCTTCGACGCGAGGATCCTGATTTGGGAAGCCAGCGCGGTCGCCGAGGCAGCCGTGAACGAAGGGGTTTCTCGCCTCTCTCCGGATGAGTTCGATGCTGATGCCTATAGGGAAGAACTCGAATCGAGGCTCGGTCTGACTCGTTCGATCATGAGGGGAGTCATCAACCAAGCCAAACGCGATGTCAAGAGGATCGTCTTCTGTGAAGGCGCGGACCCCACCATCATCAAGGCAGCCTCTCAGTGCATTTCTGAGGGTATTTGCGAACCGATACTGCTCGGTCAGATAGAGAGGATAGATGCGGTCAAGGAAGAGCTTGGTCTCGAGTTCGATTGTCAAACCATCGATGTCAGGTATGATCCCAGAAGGCGTGATGAGTATGCCGACGAGCTACACAATCTGCGAGGTCGTCGGGGGCTGACGCGTGATGATGCGGTTCGCCTCCTCAAGTCATCGACCTACTTCGGACCGATGATGGTCCGAATGCGCGATGCCGATGGTTACCTAGGAGGAGTCTCGCACGATTATCCCGACATTGTGAAGCCATGTCTGCAGGTCATCGGCCCCAACCCAGGTTCCCATAGAATCGTAGGGATGTACATGATGACCGTGAACGGGCAATTGATGTTCATTGGGGATGCGACCATCAACATATACCCGGACGCGAGAACGTTAGCTGAGATTGCCATCCAAACCGCCAAAGTAGCAAGGAGGTTCGGCGTCAAGCCCAAGGTCGCGATGCTTTCGTTCTCCAATTTCGGTACCTCTGACGAGTTGCGGACCGATCGAATCGAGGAGGCGATTGAAATCGTGAAGGAGATGGAACCCGACCTCGTAGTTGACGGTCCGATGCAAGCGGACACCGCCTTGGTTTCTGAAATCCAAGAGGACTATCCGTTCATGTCCTTCAAAGGACCGGCGAACGTGCTAATCTGCCCTAACCTCGCCTCTGCGAACATCGCCTACAAACTGCTGCAGCGCGTTGCCGGTGCCGAGATGACCGGCCCCATCCTAGAAGGGCTGTCTAAGCCCGCCCACGTCCTGCAGAGGCGCGACAGCGTCCGAGACGTAGTTCACATGGCTGCTATTTGCGCTGTGGACTCGCAACGCGCCTCTAGACAGAGGCTAATCGACTAGGGGCTTCGGGCCGGCTCCCAGTACCTCGTCGCTGCAGCCCGAGGCGTACTGCTCGAAGTTTTCGAAGAACATCTGCGCGAGCAGGTTCGCGACGTTGTCGAACTTCCCCTTGTCGTGCCAAGTCTCACGAGGACGTAGAATCCTTTCGGGGACGCCCTCGCAAGTGGAGGGGACGGAGAATCCGAAGCGCTCGTCTTGAATGAAGACGACGTCGTCAAGGTCACCGTTAAGGGCCGCGTTCAATAGCGCTCTCGTCCACTTGATCTTGATGCGGCTGCTGTTACCGTAGCCACCAGCAACCCAACCAGTGTTGATCAACCAGCACTTGGAGTCGTACCTCTTGATCTTAGCAGAAAGCAGATCGGCGTAGACGCCCGGATGCCGTGGCATGAAGGGGGCACCGAAGCAAGTGGAGAACGTAGCTTGCGGCTCGATGATGCCGACCTCGGTACCAGCTACCTTGGCGGTGTATCCCGAGATGAAGTGGTAGGCAGCCTGTTCGGGAGTCAGACGCGATAGGGGGGGCAGGACCCCAAAGGCGTCACAAGTAAGGAAAACGACGTCCTTCGGATGGCCTGCCATCGAATCCGGAGTCCTGTTCTCGATGAACTCAATGGGGTAGGAACCCCTAGTATTCTGTGAGAGCGAGGCATTTGCGAAATCTGGTGTGCCATCTGCGTTAAGCACGACGTTCTCCAAAATCGAGCCTGGAATCTGCGTGGTGGCATAGATGGCTGGCTCGTCCTCCTCGGACAGGTCAATCAGTTTGGCGTAGCACCCCCCCTCGAAGTTGAAAACGCCGTCGTCGGACCAACCATGCTCGTCGTCACCGACCAGTGCTCTTCTAGGATCCGCGGACAAGGTCGTCTTGCCGGTTCCAGAGAGTCCGAAGAACAAGGCTGAGTTCTCACCGTCCGTGTTCGCGGAGCAGTGCATTGGCAAGAGACCCTTGAGAGGCAGAATGTGGTTCATGATGGTGAAGATGGCCTTCTTGATTTCACCAGCGTAATGCATCCCTCCGATGATGACCAGCCCCCTATCCAAAGCCAAGACTACGAACGCATCGGAATGGGTGCCGTCACGACTTGGGCTTGCTTTGAGATCAGGAGCGTGAAGGATGGTGAACTCCGGGTCGTGTGCTTCCAATTCATCACTCTCTGCCCTGACGAACATATTGTGCATGAAGGCGGCGGGCCAAGCCTTCTCCGTCACCAGTCTGACCGGCATTCTGTAATTCGGGTCAGCGCCGCAGAATGCGTCCTTGACGAACAGTTGGTCAGCGCTGTCTAGATGTGCTCGGACCATACTGAGAAGGTGGTCAAAGGTCTTGGGATCCGTTGATTTGTTGACCTTGCCCCACCAAACTTCGTCGGCCAGACCGGGTTCGTCGACGATGAACCTGTCATTCGGTGAACGCCCCGTGCGCTCGCCGGTCGTGACAAGGAGGACGTCGTGTGCGGTGAGCCTTGCCTCGCCTCTTTCAACAGCAATGGAATGAAGATTCTCCCAACCCAAGTTCCAATGGACCTCTCCCTTGGGACTCAATCCATGTGCTGACAATCGCACTGCAGACTCTTGAGGAGAACCTTGCAAACTGGAACCCTCCACACTGCGGGCTGCCACATCTTCCCTTCAAGCGTTGCGGCACCGCTCGATGGGTGATGCAAGCCGTCTGACGGCCCACTGTACGCTGGGAGGGGATGTGATTATGCCATGCACGCCTCGTTGGAAGGATGATGACCGATGATGAGCCGGATGACCGCATCATCCGAGAACGCGCGTTCAGGCGTTCCTCTGGAGTAGACATCGGCGGCATAGATTTCAAGGAGCGTGGTGAAGAACCTGTGAAGACCCTAGAGGAGGATGAGGCGATTGGAGACATCTTCGATCCGTTCGTAGAGCAAGGGGGCGATGCTGCGGGAGCGGTCCAGGCCGACGGCTCGGTGATTACGGCGCCCGACAGGGATCTGGTTTCCGAGTTGTCAATCGAGGGCGAGAGGCGTGTCAACTGGATGCTGATGGTCTCGATGATAGTGGTCTACAGCGCAATCAGTATTCAAGTTGGCTCAACCTTCGACCCACTTCCAGGGACGATTGCGCTAATACTACTGGCTACGATGGGATTCGCGCTCGGTGAGTTGTGGGTCCCTAGGGAGAACATGCTACTGCTTGGCGTCACTTGGGTCATCATCTCGATGAAGATACTGTATGGGTTAGCAATAGAGCTGAGACATTGGGGTATTATCGGTAGCGATGCCGCGCTCGGTTTGGCGCTCTTGCTGCTCGTTGGTGCCAACATCTATGCTGCCTACAGGCACGACCATGATGCGATTGCCGCTCAGTCGACTTTGGTTCTGCTAGCCATTGGATCGACAACGGGTTCGGTGCTGGGGGAAGAAGGCGTAGCGGGCATGATCCTGATAGCGACTCTATTGCTCCATGGGCTTGCACTGCATAGGGAGTCAGGGAACCTAGCCTCGCTAGGTATCGCGGCCTCCAACTTGTGGATTGGTATGCACGCAATTACCTCTGGTTTTGAGATCGCTCAGTTGCGAGTAGTACCGCTGGACTCGCCTCTCCTGCTGTTTCTCCTGCTAATGGTCGTCACTGCCCTCAACGCCACTATGGCAGCGAGGTTCGCGCGCAAGGAGAACTGGTTCTCAAGCGGTTTCGAGGCCGTGGGCCTCGGTAAGCCTGGACTCTGGGGGGTTTCGATATCGCTTGGCATGATTGGAGCGCTCCTAGCCGTAGCGGCGAATAGGGAGGATCTTGGCTATGCACTTGGAATGGTGACGTTTCTCAGTGGGGCGTTCGGTGGCTCTTACCTAGTGGTCCGAGGCGTTAATCGCGGCCGGGTATCAACGCCCCTGCTTGTCTCTGCGTCGATCCTAAGCGTAATCCTGGTTGCAGGTGGCAATGTCGACGAACTCCTCAACCTGACTTCCTACCAGATTTTCACCATCCTAGGTGCGGCCACCACGGGATTTGTGATTCTGAGGGATCAGAAGAGCGTCACAGACAGGATTCTTTGGATTGGCGCAGTTGCCATCCTGATCATGCTCGTGCTTCTTGTCCCCACAGAGTCCTCAGAAGCGGGAGGAGACGGTGGTGTGCTACTCCTTTCTCTGTTGTCTGCATTACACATCGGAACCGCGATCCTAGCGCTGAATAGGGGTTCGCCATCTCTTTCGGGAATTACGGTCCTCCTCCCCTGGACCTGGATCCTCTTGGAGGAGATCGTACAGGAGACGATCAGGACCGTCTTACTGGCCAACGACATCTCAGACCCGGGTGAAATCATAGACTTGGACCCAATGCCTCTCGCCCTCTATCTGTGCCTAGCCTCGGTCCTGCTCTGCGTGGTGAACGTCAGAATGGGAGACAGGGGCGTGAACTTAGCCGCCCGGTTCCTCGGGATTACGGAGATTTCTGCCTCAATCAGAGACTCCGGTGCCTTGCAACTCTGGAGCATCGGTCTCTGGCTTCCTATGATTGCCATCCTCTTCATGGCCCAGTTCGGCGGTTTCACCGCGATTACAATCCTAGTGGTCCTCGCTCTACTGGGAGGCTTGCACGTAGGTGCTGAAATTCTCGGATATCGCCCTGGCCGACCAGAACACATCATGGGAATCCTTGCCTTCGTGGTAATTGTCGTTCAGTGGAGGCACGGGCTGGACGAGGCTCTGATAGGAATACTCTGCATATCGATCGCCTCCTTGCTGTTTAGCCAAGACGTAGAGGGTAGGTTCACATTTGGCATGATTGTGATGTCGCTTCCCATACTAGTCGCGATGACTGGTCACGAGGCGTCGTTGGTGCTCGAGGATACTGCATCTGTTCCGAATCCCGGTATCGGCTTGGCTGCGGTGCTGTGCACGGCTGTTTTGCTTGCTGCATACCTGCCTAGGGCCGAGAAGATGGAGAAGATTCTCAAACCCGCAACCGCTGCCCTGCTGCTCTTGGTCATTACCATCATACTCTCCTTGAGGGGCGACGAGCCTTATCTCGAAATAGCCTCTGTTGGCATGTTCGCAGTCACCTCAGTGTGGCTGATTGCTCGTGGGGAAATCAGGGCCGAACTGCGATCCATCGCTAAGAGGGAGGCGATTCTAGGGTCTGTGGTGGGTGGGGGTGTTGGGGGAAGGGTCGTTTCCCTCAAGCAAGGGAAGATTCAGACGTTCAACCCCAAGGTTGCTGAACTAAGAGAACAGCGCAGTAAAAAACGGGAGAAATCCGGGACCGACGATTTGGAGGAACTGCTGACGACAGACGCGAGTCACCGGCCTATCGTTGGCCTTGCCGTGCTGGCAATCGTAATGGGTTCGACAGTGCTGTATGCAGCGATGAATGGCTCCAATCATAATTCTTGGCCGCTGTTCCTGATTGCATCTGGAAGCTTCTCTGGCCTGATTGTTCTGCTTGTCAGAAACCGGATTCTGGGGCTGGAGCTTGAGCTGCCCCACGTCATGGGGATAGAGATGCCAATCGCCCTGACCATAGGCGGATTAGTTGCATCTCTCGTCACAGCGCATGTAATCCCCCCCGGGAGCAGCAATATGATGCTCTTGGACATGGCCGCCGTTGCGGTTCTGATTCTGGTGCTCGTACTCATCTCCCTAATCCATCAGGACAATCTCCTCGATAGGATTCCGATTGCCATTGACTGGCTAGTACTCCCGCTCCTAGCAGCTAGAGTCCTCGGGGCACTGGTGGGAGAGAGTCTGCCGATGCCACTGGGCGTCAATCCGTTCGAAGGCGACCTTCTGGAATGGAAGGGTCCATGGTATCTCCTCGAGGCACTTCTCGTTCTTTGCGTGGCGGGCAATTTTTGGATTGACGAGAGGAGGGGTCTGCTCGGTCGGGATGATGGCCCAAAGGGAGTGGGTATAGGATTTCGTTGCTTGGCTGTGGTCCTGCTCTCGTTCGGACCTGCCGGTCTGCTGGCTGCCCTCAGCGCATCATTCAGAAGTTGGAGGCTTGCCCGGCCATTGGGTCTCGGGTTGGCACTGCCAAGTGGGGTTCTAGCAGTGCTGGCCATGGGTTCGTGGAATTATGTCGTCTACAGTGCAATACCCGGCTTCGTGCTCATGCTTGGAGTCTTTCTGATCGTTCTGTGTGGGCTCACCGTCCCGCTGAACGCAGGGACGTGGACCATGACCTTAGCCGTCGATGGGCACCTGTTCGTTGTCTCGGGTGCCTTGGCGATGGGATTCATCGATGAAACGCTAATGCCGATCCTTCTGATCATAATGTCGACTGTCGTATGGGTCGTAGGTATCCTCCAATTACGAAAGGTGCTAAGAATCTGGGGTTTGGCAGACCTCGTTACGGCCATCCTCTGCGCTATTGTCTTCGTCTCAAGCGAGTTGTCACAGCCCTCGAACCTCCTGATTTCGATGATTGTACTAGCCATAGAGCTCGGCATAGTGGCGTGGTTAGGCTTGGCAAACCAGGAAGAACTGGTCAAGGATTGAGGCGAAATCCCCGTTAAGACGACTCGTGCCAACGTTGATGACAGGCGAGCATGACAAGGGATACGTGACTAGGTCTTGGATGTCAGACACTCCTGACGAGGTCGAGCACCCTCCGATACCCCTCGGTCTGAACAGAATGGCAATCCCTAGGGCGGCTCTCATCCTGTCTGTTGGGACAGTCGTCGTCCTGATTGCCTCGAGCGTGTGGGTCGGGCTTTCTGCCATGGCATTCCTCGATGACCTAGAGGCCTCCTTCGGCTCGACCAACGTCGAGCTCTTGGAGTCAGACGGTCGATGGATCTGGGAGGTAGACCTCCTGTTCGACACCTGCTCTGCAAGAGAAGACGACTGGATCTGGCCCGAGAGCCTCGCAGACCAGGACGGTTTCTTCCTCTATCCCGGAGAGTTGCGCTGCGACTGGGAGCACCAAGGCGAAGGAGATGCTGCGAGCGTGGCGGTCTACAACCGAGGAAACGAGACTCTCGACCTCGTTATGGAGGTCAGTGGTGGAGGGGTTGTTTTCTCTGCCTCAGGAGAGCCGCACCTCATCATCAACGACCTCGGGGGAAACGAGAGCGTGATATTGGAGGTTGACCTAGATGAAGGAGTCAGCGAACGAGACGTGAGCATCACAGCGACTCATGTCTCGGTGCTCGAGGCGCATGTCCGGCTCGATGTGCACATCTTCGAGGGCACGGAGCAGCGTGACGTGCATGTGGATTACAATGACAGGGTCGAGGTTCACTACACCCTATGGAATGCCGATACTGACGAGCAACTAGACGAGGGGACATTGTGGGTCACTGCGGGGAATGATCCTGCCTATATCGACGGCTTTGAATGGTCGGCCATTGGACTGGACATCGATAGCGATCGGGGTGGCGGCTATCCAGTTGTAGATACTGGGACCTCACACATAACGCTCCTGCCCCCGCCAATCGCTTACGGGGATAATGATGGTCATGAACTTCAAGAAACCTGGCTGAAGTTCGAGTTGAAGGTGAATAGAGCGCCTCTGTCGAGCGGATGAGCCGCGAAAGTGACTTGACTGAGGCCCATGAGGGAGAGTCGTGACCGAAGGAGAGCATGTCGCCCTCACACCGTCTAAGGAGCTCTTCAATAGGGCTAAGAAGCGGGCAAAGCCCAAATCGGCGAGAAAAGGCGAGCCTTCCTTTCTCATGACCGACGAGATGCGGAGGCTGTCAACACCTTGGTCGGTCGCATCGATTCGAGCTGGACAAATCGACCCTCTGGTTCTCCCAGCTGGTGTGATTCTGGATGTGGCTGCTGGGTCAGGGGTACAGCTGATTGCCTACTCCAAGGCCCTACAACGCCCGGCGCTCGGCATAGAGTTAGACGAAAATGTCGCTGAACTCTGTGCGGCCAACATGCATCTCAACTCCGAAGGCGACGTGCAACGCTCGCTCGACAGAGTTCTCGTCGGGGACGGGTCCACCGCAGAATCTGCGATCTCCTCTTACTGGGCAAGCCTTCGGGAAGGTGGGACTAGGGCTCACCCCCCAATCGCTATGCTGCATCTCGACCCAGCCCGTCCTCAAGACGCCCAGAACCACAGTGTCGAAGAGATGCGGCCGAATCTGAAATCAGTGATGAGAGAGTGGAGCAAGCACCTACAGACCGGCCCTCGTGGTCCCGCGGTACTGCTGGACCTCTCCCCCAGACTGAATTCCGTTCAAAGGGCAATGATCGATGGGATTCTCGAGACTAGCTTCCCGGGCTCTGTCAGGACATGGGAGTGGCTGAGCCAAGGAGGAGGTAGGGTTGACCGTTTGTCGGTCTGGCTAGGGTCGCTTTCCTCAAAGAACACACGCCGTTGCTTGCGCATAGGTAGGAAGAGGGTAATTGCCAGCATCGAGGGAGCTGCCTCGGCGTCACATGCGATAGCGTTCGACAAGCCTCCTGATTTCGGTGCGTGGATTTCGATTATCGATCCTGCTGTATTCGAAAGTGGTCTCCAAGAATCGTGGTTGAATAGAGCCGTAACAAGAGGTACTGGATCTTCTTGGATCAGGACTGAAGGGAGGAGACCACTACTGATACACACTGATCCACTAACGGAAGACGAGGACGCCCTGGGATTCGTGGTGGCGACCGGTCAAATAGCACAACACAGGCTAACGCCACCCGAGTTGCATACCATCGACCTAGTTGCCTCTGCAGCGACTAGGAATGGCATTGGGAAAATCACTCTGAGATGCAGTCTCGATCCCGCCCTGCATCCCACTTTGCAGAGGAGACTGGACAAGGCTCTGAAGGGGGTCGATGGTAACAGGGCTTTCATGATCGACATGGAATTAGTTCGAGGGGGATCGAGTCACACCCTGTATGTCATCTGTAAGGAACATGGCTGAGGCGCTCTCCGAGGCCATTCATCTGACTCCGTTCGTTTCAAATACAGAGGGCAGGTCGCGTCAGTGCCCAAAGGGCCACCGTAACAGGTGAACACGGGGGAACCGTAATTGGCGAAAGTGGATGAAACAGAACTTGGAGACGACTTTTCGTACATCCTGCGAATCGCTGACACCGACATCGACGGGCTCAAACCCATAACCTACGGTCTGACCTCGGTGAAGGGCATCGGAATCAGGACTTCGATGCTAATCTGCCAACTGTCAGGGATCGATGGGGCTAGGCTCGGCGGCCATCTTGCTATTGAGGAGCAGGACCTGCTACGCAGCACCATTGACGATTATGCCACTAGAGTCCCGTGGTGGCTGGTGAATCGCCAGAGGGACCTAGAGGCCAACGAAGATGCTCACATCATTGCCAACGAAGTCAGCATGACCAGAGCCGACGACGTCTCTCGGCTCGCCGAGATGAAAGCGTATCGGGGAATGCGGCACAGGAGCGGGCACAAGGTCCGCGGCCAGCGACTCAGAGCCAATGGCCGAAAGGGCTCTGCTCTGGGTGTGCAGAGAAAGAAGTGACGAGGTGGCAATGATGGGCGAACCTAAGTTCTCGAGATCTCGGACGCAGACTCCGACCCACCCGTGGATGCAGGCGAGGATTGACGAGGAGCACGCACTCAAGGATAAGTACGGCCTGAAGAAGACCGGTGGAATGAGGGAAATCTGGAGGGAGAAGTCGGCTTTGCGTAGACATCGAAATCAAGCCATGAAGCTGATTGGTAGGGTCGATGCCTCCGAGGGACACTATTCCAAGGAGAAGGAGCAGTTGCTCGAATCCCTATTCATTAAGGGACTACTGGTATCGGGTGCCGACATAGGTGACGTGCTCGAGATCAACGTCGAGCACATGCTGTCTCGAAGGCTGCAGTCCGTGGTCTACTATCGAGGTCTTGCCCCTTCGATGAGGGCTGCAAGGAACCTTATTGTCCATGGGCACATTTGCATCGGCAACCAACGCATGACCGTTCCTGGATACCACATCCTAAAGGAAGAGGAGGGGGATTTGCGATACAGTTCAAACTCTCCCTACGCTAATCCAGATCACCCCTTCAGGGGAGACATGGACCAGCGCCGCCTAACTTCCTTGGAGGAAGACGAAGAGGGCTTTGTTCGAGGGGATGACGGTGCCTCTGAGGAGTTTGTCGAGCAGATCAAGAAGGACGCTAAAGCCGCGCCCACGGTTGATGACTCCATTCCCAAGGAGGTGAAATGATGGGGCACAAGGCGATTCTACATATTTTCAGCACATACAACAACGTCCTAATCACTGCGACGGACCTGACCGGTGCTGAGACGATTTGCAAAGTTTCCGGGGGCATGGTGACCAAGGGCGGTAGTGATTCCGGCGGACAGTTCGCCGCTACGAGGGCTGCCGAGAGAATCGCCGAGATGCTCTCTGAGAAAGACTTCAACCAAGTTATCGTCAAGTATCGTGGCGCCGGTGGGAATCGATCTAACAGCGCTCCGGGCGCCACAGCAGCAATTCGAGCTTTGACGAGAGCAGGGGTTAAAATCACAAGAATCGAGGACGTTACCCCCATGCCCACTGACGGCACGAAGAGCAAGGGAGGCCGGCGAGGCCGGCGAGTATGAGGTGATAATATGGTGAAAATCAAGATATTGAAAGAAACGAATGATAGATTACAACTATTGCTGTCAGAGACTGATAGGAGCTTTGCGAACGCTCTCCGACGTTCTCTCATCTCTGACACGCCAAAGATGGCAATCGATAGCGTTAGATTTCAATTGGGGACCAAGGAGCAGGACGATGAAATCTGGGAGACGACCGGGCCACTACCAGACGAGATGGTGGCTCACCGACTAGCCATGGTTCCCATTCCAACCCAGCACGACAGGTTCCACTTCCAGCCCGAGTGTCCCAACTGCTCTGAACTGGTAGAGGACGACCGTGGTTGTTTGGAATGCCAGATGATCTACACGTGCGTGGTATTCGGCACTGAAGAAGGCAAGTGGGTCACTGCGGGAGATATGAAGTACCTCGGTGAGGAATCACTGGAGATTCCCGCCGAATACAAGAGCATCCCCCTCACTAAGCTGATGAAGGGCCAAATGATCGAGTTCTATGCCACCGCCGTAATGGGTCGGGGGCGTGATCACGTGAAGTGGTCTCCAGTCTGTGGCGTCTCTTTCATACCTAGGAATGTGGGGGTAATCAAGAACAAGACGAGGGCCAAGATTCTCTGGAACATGAACCTATCAATCACCGCGAAAGACTTCGACAAGGACAGCAGACTGGAGGACATTGACAAGGTCGCTACGCTCAGTCTCGAGCTTCACCACGTTGGCGAAGGTACAGAAGAGTCTCGAGAATTCGAGGATGCCATAGTTCTCGAAGAAGTCCCGGGCGAGTTCATACTCGACTTCGAAACGGATGGTTCAATGACCCCAAGGACAGCCTTTGAGAAGGCATCTCATGAACTGGCAGAGAGGTTTGGCTCACTCGAAACGGATCTCGCTGCAGCTTTGTGAGATGCCAACCCTTCTTTACCGGTGCACTGGATGAAGACCCATGACCACGAGGCTCGGTTGGGGTCAGTGTGGAGCCCACGTGACGCTACTTTTCACTGTCGATGACGGCGCAAACAATCCAGAAGAACAAGGGAGCGTCGGAGCAGGGCTGTGTCTAGAGGATGGGGCTGAGGCCATAGCGAAAGGAGAGGAGGGGGTCCCATCACTCGTTGTCTCTTTCTTAGGTGACGAGTACGAGTCTATGATGTACGACGACGTGCTCGAGGTGCTTTGCTCGGAGGTTCCCGAAGTAGGTGAGTTAGCTTGGGAACTGAGCATTAGAATGGGGCTGCCGGCCTCGCAGGGGTTCGGGATGTCCGCCTCTGGGGCGATAGCAGCCGCAATGGCATTCCAGAGGGCACTAGGAATCCCCCATGAGGAGTGTTTGAGGAGGTCTTTCTTGGTTGCTCACATCGTCGAACGAAGGAATTCCAGTGGCTTGGGTGACACCACTGCATTGGCCGCAGGCGGTGTCGAGAGGAGGTTGGTTGCCGGTTCACCGTTCACTGGCTCGATGCTAGACAACGGGCCTGGAGAGTCTGAAGGATGGACTCTCAACACCCCAGTGCTCCTTTCTTGGAAGGCGGATACAGGGATACATACCTCGCAATACATCGATAATCCGAGATGGAGAGATAGGATTAGCAGGGCGGGAAAGGAACAGATGGACAAACTGGGTGTAGGGGTCTGGGACCAACATAGGTGGTCAGAATTAATCGAATCATCTCATTCCTTCGTTGACGCCAGTCGTTTGTCGACTGACGCATCTAGGTCTACGCTGCTCTCCATCGTCAATCGCGCAATCACAGCAGCGAACCTGTCTGAAGTGGTGTCTCCTTTGCTTTGCATGTTGGGAGAAAGCGTCGTAATCGTGCCTAGAGACGCGGGGTCCGGTGGCAATTTCTTCGACCTGCTCTCAGAGGAACTGAAGAACGAAGGCCTATCGATACTCAGAAGCAGGGTAGGGTCAGTGACCTGAATCAGGATCCGTTCCTCATCTTCTCGTGGAAATCTTCCAGAGGCTTGAGATCCAACGGACTCGCGTCGAGCTGAATAGCGCCCCTCAGTTTGAGTCCGCCACAGAATCCGTGACGGTAGACTATGGCACCCTGACCGTATTCGGCGACATATCTGTCTACCTGCTTCTGGGTCTTCTTCTTGGGGAACCTGAGATCGGCTCCGAAGAAGTGCTTGGCATCAATCCACGCACAAGGGATATCGTTAATCCTCACATCGTCCAGAAGAAGAAGGTCGGGCGTGATGATGGCTCTGCCCTCAGTCACCTTCTGCTCTGCCAGAAGATCCTCCTGACGACGGAACCGCACTCCGACGGAAGAAAAGTAGTCGCACAGGATGACCTCGAAGACCTCCGCGGCGTTCTGGGTCTCGGTCTGGTTCACAGAGCTCACCCTGTCTACTGACTCTGCGAGCTCGAACTGTTCCCGGTCGCGCTTGCTCAGTCTCGAGGGATTCTTGTTGAGAGTCTCCTTGATTTTGGTCTTCGTCCATCCCCTCCCAGTAAGGGCGGCTCGGAAGGTATTGACAGGAGGGGCGTCAAAGCGCTTGGACAGGGTGATGATGCTCTCGCCGGAATCGTAACGCCTACTGATTTCGTTGGCGCGGTGCATCAGTTTCGAATAGGAGTAGACGCTCTTCTCCTGATTCAGGGCACTGCGCAGAGACAGGGCCTGCTCTAGAGTTATTGGTAGGTTATCTAGTTTGGAGGCAATCTCCTGGACCCTCTCTTCAGGGAGGAATCCGAACTCCCCTGGTATGCATGCAATCTTGCCGGCCTTGCGTTGTACGTCCTTGGGGACTGCGTTGGTCTGCCACCGGAGGTCTATTCTCTTGGGAGGGGGGTCAATCTTCTTCGGGATGCCCATCGGTCGTGGCTTGGTGGAGAAGCGAGCGAGCGCACGCTCAACCTCTTCGGATTCGGCCACCGGACTCGTCTCCTTGGGGGGGCGGTCGCCACTCCCGGAGCGCCGGCGGCGTCGGCGGCGTCCACGCCGCCGGTTACCACTCTTCTCCTCACTCAACGGGACGTCCAGAGAAAGGGGCTCCATGAACCCACCGTGTCCGCAGGGTATGTTATCGCCTGCTGGAATAAATGTCGTAGCACAGGTCTCTGATAGGAGCCGGGACCAGCCACATCGCCGCAGCAAGGGGCCAAGGAAATCTCATTTTTAGTGTGATTCGCCATATTGCGGCGCTCTTAGCGTACCAGATTCCACCCGCTGACACGAGAAAGACAGAATCGGTGTCAACTAGGTTTGCAGGTCTAGTATTGAGCAGCGCCTTTCCCTCATCGCTATTCTGACCTACAATCCGGAGTCTCGCGGTCGAGTGTCCTCTCTGGATGACTCTGGCCCAACGATTGCACTTGTCGCAGGCATCGTCGAACAGCACGATGGCATGCACTATTCATCACCTAAAGAAATGCGATTCCCGGATCTAGGGGGAAGGAGTGTCGAGCCTTCTCAGCGACGTCCTCACCATCGCCGACCGCGTAGACCTCTATGCTCTCAACACCTAAAGCAGTGGCGAGGAACTCCGCATTGGCCATCAAGACCTCTGTCTCATCGAGCCCGCAGGAGATTAGTGCCTTCTCGCCGTCGGACCATGAGTGAACGCGGCCTCGCTTCTTCTTGGTGCCCGTTGTCAAGGCCATCCAAGTCTGGAAGATTTCGCCTCGCAATGCCTTGTTTTCGAATATAGTCAGCGATTGCACGTGAGCCTGTCCCCGTGCCATGAAGTCAAAGCCTTCCGAATCGAGTAGTATCGCATCTCGAGCTAGTTCGGACTTCCATGTAGGTGCGGTCTGGATGACGGCTCGGCTTATTCTACCCTCGGTGTAGCGCTCGGCGAGACCGCGAAGATTCCTGGCACTGGCAATGACGTTGCGGAGGTAGGTCTCGCGGGCCAGCACGGGGGCGTCGGCCTGCGAGTCTGTAATATCTGGAAGGACGTGCTCGGCCAACAGCCTCTGCCCCCCCATCTGATGCCATAATTCCTCAGCGATATGGGGGGTAGCTGGTGCTAGCATCGGAATCCATCCCTCGAAGAAGGCTCGGGCAGTCGTTCGGTCGCAGCCCCCCCGGCGGCAGTACCAGTTCCAATCGGAGAGCATTTCGAAGTGGCTGACCATCACTCCTTCACGAAGACTCACGTTGCCCATCACTTCTCTCCATGTGCTCTGATTAGCTCTCAATCTAGCGATCAACCAGTCATCCATGGGGTTTGGAGATTCATCCATGTCCCGAGCAGAGTCAACTGCGTCGATGATTGCGTACACCTGACGGTGGTTGGCCTCAAGGGCGCTATCCGACCAGTCCATGCCAGCTTCGGGGTTGGCTCCGAAAAGGATGAACAGACGAACTGTGTCTGCGCCGTAGCGGTCAACCATGGCCTCCGGACTGACTGTGTTACCGAGCGACTTGCCCATCTTGGCTGAGCGTGTCCCGAGGGGTTTTCCGCAGGTCGGGCAGTCGTCACCGAAGTTGTCAACGTGGTACTCGGCGTTGCAGTCGGCGCAGAACGGGGCGGGGGCGTTGAGCATACCCTGGCAGACCAGTGTGCCGAACGGCTCGCCGACCTCGTTCATCCCGGCGTCGCGGGTCGCCTTGGTGAAGAAGCGGGCATAGAGGAGGTGCATGACGGCGTGCTCAATGCCACCGATGTAGAGGTCGACGCCGCCGTCCATCCAGTAGTCAACGGCCTCGCGGTCGAAAGGTGCAGAGTCGTTGTTGGCGTCACAGAAGCGCATGAAGTACCATGATGAGTCGTAGAAGGTGTCCATGGTGTCGGTCTCCCGCTTCGCAGCGCCGCCGCACGATGGGCATGGAACGTTGACGAAGGAGTCGTGCGCAGCAAGCGGATTGCCACTCTGCTCCTCGCTGAACGTGACGTCCAAAGGAAGTTCAACCGGTAGGTCCACAGCGGGTACGGGAACAGTGCCACAAGAAACACAGTGTACCATCGGTATCGGGGTGCCCCAGAAACGTTGTCGGCTCAGCAGCCAGTCCTTCAGACGGTACTCGGTAGTACCTTGGCCTGCACCCACGGACTCAAGAGCGGCGATCACGGAGTCCTTGGCCTCGTCGCCAGAGAGTCCGTCAAAGCCGCCCTTGGCAGAGTTGACCATCGGACCGTAGCCCTCGAAGGCCTCGCTGAGCGGGGCGTTCGGATCGTCGCCGGCCCTTTCCACGAGCACGCGGCGGATATCGATTCCATACCTCTCGGCGAAGTCGTAGTCGCGCTGGTCGTGACCGGGGACGGCCATAACAGCGCCAGTGCCGTAGGAGGCAACAACGAAGTTGCCCGCGTAGATTGGCACCTCCTCACCACTCAGGGGATTGATTGCGTGACACCCGAGAAAGACACCCTTCTTCTCCTTCAGCATGTTGATGCGTTCAAACTCGGACATGCGTACACACTCGTCTCGTAGTTCGCGCCAATCCGTCTCCCACTCTGTCCCTAAGCACAGCACCTCGCACAGAGGGTGCTCGGGTGAGAGAGTGACGAAAGTCACGCCGAAGATGGTGTCCGGCCTAGTCGTGAAGGCATCGATGACAGCTTCGGAGCCGGCCACTGAGAAGTCAATATGGGCGCCGTGGGAGCGACCTATCCAGTTGCGCTGCATCGCCTTCACATTCTCTGGGAAGGCAATGTTGTCAATCTCGTCGAGTAACTCGTCGGAGTACTCGGTCATGCGCAGGAACCACTGCATCATGTCTCTCTGGACAACCTCGAGGCCGCAGCGCCAGCAGCGGTTGTTCTTGACTTGCTCGTTGGCGAGTACGGTGTCACAGTCCACACACCAGTTGACAGGTGCCATCTTTCGCTCGACCAAACCCCTCTCGTTGAGCATCAGGAACATTTGCTGGTTCCAGTGGTAGTAATCGACGTCCGAAGTCACGAGGAGGCGGCGCCAGTCGTACGAGTAGCCCATCCTCTCTTGGTCGGCGCGTATGCTCGAGATGTTGCGATGAGTCACCGTGTGTGGGTGCCCGCCCTCCTTCTTAGCGGCGTTCTCGGCGGGCATCCCGAACGAATCGTAACCCATCGGATAGAGGACGTTTCTGCCCATTAAACGGTGAAAGCGAGCCATCGCGTCACCGATAGAATAGTTGCGGACGTGACCCATGTGCATGTTGCCAGAGGGGTAGGGGAACATCTCGAGGCAGTAGAACTTGGGCTTAGAGGAATCGGGGTCGGCCTCGAAGGCACCTGCGTCCGCCCACGCCTTCTGCCAGCGGGTCTCAACCTCTTGCGCGTCGTATGCCATCTCCTCACTCCCATCGAGCTTCGAAGGGATCCATCAGGCTCCCCGCAGAAGCAGTAGAACGGGCGCAAGCCCGCCTAGCAGGGTATGTGAAGCGGGCACTCGTGCCACGCCTCTCGACTCTATGGGCACGCTTTGAAGCCTGCCCCGAAGCAGCATGGCCGCCACACCTATGCGACGGAGTCGGCTGGCGTTGGACGATGCTGGACGACGGAGAGTTCGACGTTGCGATTGGAGATGATACAGTGGAGGTCTGGGTCACCCAGATGGGCGACTACATGAACATGAACACGGCGTTCATCGACAGAGTGGCTGGAATTGTCGCCATCGTCGATCCATTCGATGCCAAGGGATGGGTAAATGCGCTGGATGAGGAGGGTCTTCGTCCTACTCATCTGCTCTACACACATACTCATCGGGATCACACTGCTGGATATTCGATGATGCGCAAGCTGGTTCCTGAGGTGGAGGTTTGGGGCCACGAGGAAGCAAGGGTCCCGAACCTGCTCGGACATTTCATCTTCAAGAAGGTGGATTTCACACATACTTGGGACAGCGAGCCTAACAGCACCGCTCAGTGGTCAGCAGGAGCGATCACGCTCGGCGTCACGCACTCGCCGGGTCATGCGCCCGGTCACGTCACCTTGCACGGGCATGGAGTCTACCACGCTGGGGACCTGTTGTTCACAGCGCACTCCGGGCGCGTCGATCTGCCAGGAAGTGACCCGCGCGCGCAGTGGAGGAGTGTGCTGTACGCGCGCTCGCTCCTGCAGGGGCTCCCAGGCGATTGGAGGCTGATTCCCGGGCATCGCTACGAGTGGATAGACGGCTCGACTCCGGACTGGGTGAGCCTCGAGCAGGCACTGGCGCACAACTTCTCCCTGAATTCGCCGGAGCTGGAGGCGTTCGAGCGCCTGCCGTGGCAGAGCTTCGATGATGATATCAGCGCTTGAGCCTCAGCAGACGCCGTACCATGGAGCTCTCCGTCTCTAAGTTGGGGGCGTCGTCCAACTTGCGAACGGTCCTGAGCGAATCGATGGGAATCCAGTCATCTGGTATGAGTCTCCATGGCGTCACCCTCGCCATTATCCCCAGGAGCACGTGGCTGCCCGGAATCATGAACACGCGCAAAGGCGGCACGACTAGGCTCAGTGCAGCGAGATTGTCGCGAGCGCGTTTACGTTCGTCCTTGTCGATGCGGCGGCCCAGGAGGAGAGTTGCGAGTATTTCCGCGGTGTCCTTGAAGTGCTCCGCGCCTATTTTCGAAGTATCCCACGCCCTCTCAATCGACTCGCCCCACTTCCCTGGCTCCTTGGCTACCTCCTTGATTTCCTCTTTGGACTCCTCTGGCAGTTTCCTGAACGCTGCAGCCGCTCCTGTTGCCATCCAAGGCAGCCACCGGCCAAGAAATCGCAAGCCGTTACCGAGGCGTCCCATGGGCTCTCGTAGTGGCGGTTCTGTTTGAGGTCAACGCTTGAGTGTAGAGACTTTCAAGTGGGGTGCATGTGATATCTTGATAGATGATTGAGGAAATATGAAGAGGAATCGATATAATGGCCCGTCCTGTCGGCCGGACCCATACAAAGTAGGTGTTATGACAGCGCAAACAAGTGTGCAGGTCGGTGAGTAGGAGTGGGTTCATTCGATTACGTCATCAGCATAGGCGGTGCAGCCGGTCAGGGCATCGCTACTCCCGGGGACATTCTCGCGAGACTGTGCGCACGCTTGGGTGTGCACATGTACGCCTACAACGCCTACCAATCAATCATCCGCGGTGGTCACTCCTTCCTCACAGTTCGCTGCAGCGACAGAAATGTTCGCACCCATGGCGATACTATAGATCTGTTAATCTGCCTCAATCAGAACACTATGGATAGGCACCTCGAGCACATGCGAGAGGGGACATCAGTCATTTACAACAGTAACACAATCAATTCCGGTGAAGCCGCGGAGGGAGTTCAACTCTGCCCGATGGATGTCGAAAAACTAGCAGGAAAAGGGGCCAACAAATTGATGCAGAACACAGTGGCAATAGCCGTTGGATGCCAGTTGCTAGGAGTCGGGTTCTCCGCACTTGAGGATGTGATTAGTTTCCAGTTCTCGGCAAAAAGTGAGGAGTTGGCGGCTGAGAACGTGCGCGTCGCTAAGTCGGCGTATGACTACTCTGCATCTAACTTCCAACCAGCCTCCCAGCAGATGCCATCCGGAGGGGAGCCACTCGCAGTGTGGAGGGGGAACGAAGCGTTCGCCATGGCGGCAGCTGGGGCCGGAGTAAAGTTCTACTGCGCTTATCCAATGAGCCCGTCCACAGGCATCCTGCATTGGATGGCTGCAAATGGAAGAGAACTTGGCATCATGGTGCGTCAGGTGGAGGATGAGATTAGCGTAATCTGCATGGCCATTGGTGCGGCACACGCCGGTTGCCGTTCGATGTGCGCTACCTCTGGTGGCGGATTCGCGCTCATGACCGAGGGCGTAGGCGCAGCTGGAATGATGGAGGTTCCCGTAGTCATCGTCGATGTGCAACGCGCTGGTCCCTCTACTGGAGTTCCTACCAAGACCGAGCAGGGCGACCTGTGGCAGGTGCTCGGCGCCAGCCAAGGTGACTTCCCGAAGCTAATCCTAGCTCCTAGCAGTCCACTGGATGGCTTCCAGACCATCCCGGAGGTGTTCAACCTCGCTGACAAGTACCAACTCCCGGCGATAATCCTCTCAGACCTATTAATCTCTGACGAGACCTCGACAATCGACCCGAAGCTGCTCGACATGCATCCCGTCATCGACCGAGGCAAACTAATCACAGCGGCAGGAGATGAGGCAGGGAGTTACGAACGCTACAAGTTCACTGACAGCGGCATCTCTCCCCGTGCTCTACCCGGAATTCCTGGTTACGAACACGTGGTCGCAACCGACGAGCAGATGCCCGACGGAGTGCTCATCAGTGACGAGTTCACTCACCCTCACAAGCGCCGAGCGATGGTCGAGAAGCGACAACGCAAGATGGAAGGGCTGTTGGCTGACCTGCCACCCCCTGCTATCGTCGGTGATGCCGATGCCGAAGTGACGCTAATCGGCTGGGGCTCGACCGCAGACGTCATCCAGGAGTCCATCGAACAGCTGGCAGAAGTGGGGGTCGTCGCTAATCATCTCCACTTCAAGTGGATGGTTCCGTTCCACGCTGATGAGGCGATTGAGTTGCTATCATCCTGCAAGCGCACCATCATCGTCGAGAACAACTTCACCGGGCACTTCCACCGCTATCTGCGCAGCGAGACCGGTTTCACCGTAGACGGTCACATCCGTAAGTACGATGGCGAGCCATTCAAGCCTCATCATATAGTGACCGCTGTACAGGAACAACTCACAGGGGGAGAGTCGTTGTCGGTGCCGTATGAGGAGATTATAGTCTGAGGTGAACGGATGACAGAAACAAATGTGAAAGTCAGCCTGAAACCGAAGGACTTCAAGGGCAAGGTGAACCCAGACTGGTGTCCCGGCTGTGGTGATTTCGGCGTGTTAAGCGGCCTGCAGCGAGCGGTCAGTGAGCTCGGTCTGCAACCGCACGAGATCCTAACCATCAGCGGCATCGGATGCTCGTCGAACTTCCCC
>Ga0257107_1000221_pt1 | contig 22013 bp, 12 predicted proteins | sample LP_taG_2_FD_190178 | JGI IMG/M metagenome (GOLD analysis project Ga0257107, IMG submission 190178) | Marine microbial communities from Northeast Subartic Pacific Ocean, Canada - LP_J_2011_P26_500m | ecosystem: Environmental > Aquatic > Marine > Oceanic | place: Canada: Northeast Subartic Pacific...
GCTTCTTCTTCCGCTGGTGCTTCTTCTTCCGCTGGTGCTTCTTCTTCCGCTGGTGCTTCTTCTTCCGCTGGTGCTTCTTCTTCCGCTGGTGCTTCTTCTTCCGCTGGTGCTTCTACATTATCAGTAGGCATCTCAATATCTAGGGACTGATTCTCATCGTCTATTCTTTTTAATGCGCTATCAAGGTTCTCACCATCTTTAATATTTACAATTTGTTCATTGAACCGCCAATGCCTGGTTTTTTCTGAAAATACACTTTTAATATATTTAACAAAGGTACCAAGACTTTTTCCTTTTTTTTTCGAGGATTTGTCTGCAAAAGATTGTTGTTTAGCCATATATTAATTTCCTAAAGTAAAATTATTTAAATATTGTCGACAAATTTAGTGTGCATCTTTTGGATCTCCAACGCCAAACAATGATGATTCATTATTGACTATATTTATATTGCATTATTTGTCCATCATCCCAGCCTTCTGGTTTAGTTTCTCCGGTAATAACATTTAAAGTTTCATTATCACCAAAATTAAATAAACTAATTCTTCTGATACCTGATGATGACATTATCCAGTCTAAAGTCCATGGCTTTACTGAATAATCTATTGTAAATGTGCCTTTCTCACTATTACTAACCTTAGCTCCCATTTGAATCCATTGTTCAAAATCTCCAGTCAATCCATCATCTCCACTTGTAGTCGTAAAATTCCATACAACTATAATAACTGCTCCTTTGAATATCCATTTCCCATCTATGCTTCTTACATAATCTACATTATTTGCCATTAATGGTTCACTTTCATTACCAGCAGGGTCAATACCTTTTATAGAGACATTATATGTTGTACTTGATAGTAAATCTGGGGTGTTCTCTAAAATCATCAAATCATAATCACCTTTTTTCTTTTCTTCATCTAAAAATTCTATATTATGCGGAGAATTTTCATCAGTATTGCCACCAATCCTATTCCATACAACTTTAGATTCAAATAAGTCTTCAGATATACTATAGCTTATCTCTTTTCCAATATTCACCATATCTTCTGAAGGAACACTCATTGTTATTATTGGTTTTGTAATATCATAGAGTATGGATTCTCTAATTGAAATATTACTTTTATTACCTGCTCGATCAACTCCTTCTAACTCAATTTTATATGAAGATCCATCAACTAAAAATGGTGCCGGATTCAAAGGATATCTATCAGTTTTACCTTCAGGTAAGCTTCTCTGATCTATATTTACAATATGTGGACTATTCCCATCTTCAGCACCATTTAACCAAGTATATTTAATAGTAGCAAAACCTAGTTGTTCTGATAATTCATAGCCAATATCTGTATTATTTATTGCAGGTTTCTGTAATGGGTAAATAATTCTTATCTCTGGGTTCACAACATCATAGTTCATATTATGATATACAACACCTGATAAATTACCTGCCAAATCCCTACCATTTAATGTTAACCTATATACTGTTCCATTGATTAGCTTTGGTGTAGTAATGCTTGATGTTTCCTGTACTCCCTCTCCAAAATATTCGGAAGGTATATCAATAGTATGAGGTGAATTCTTATCCTCTTCTCCATCAATTCTTTCCCAAATCACTGAAGCGCTTGATAATTGTTCAATATTAGTAAATTTAACTATTGCTGAGTTTACATAACTTCCGGCTTCAGGTGCGATATCAACAAAATCAGGTGGTGTTATATCATAGGTAATACTATCAGATAATAAAATAGAAAGTCTGTTTTCTGCTCTATCATAAGCATCAATAGATAAATTATATAAAATGCCATCTATTAATGCTGTTTGATTTTGAAGTATTATTTCATCAAATGATCCTTGATCCATTTCACTCTCTTTAAGAGCAACTTTAATTGGGCTTCCCTCTGTAGGATCAATTGGTTCCCAAATAATTTCACCTTGGATTAATCTTTCACTCAAACTATATGTTAATCCAGTAGAATTAATGAAAGCTTCTAACTTAGGTTTTGTTAAGATGAATTCAGGTAATACATCATCATATATAATTTTATCGATAACTCTAATTCTCTTATTCCCTCCTAGGTCAGTAGCGATTATAGTTAAACTATATTCCGTATTATTTATTAATAAGAGAGCTTCATCTAAACGAATATTTTCATACCTGCCCTGAGGTAAATACTGCCCAGGTAAGAAAGCATTATGCGGTGAATCAGGGTCTGAAACTCCACCTATTCTAGTCCATACTAGCTCGAATTCACGTAAAGATTCATTTGTTGAATAAGATATTCCTTTATAATTAACAAAATCATCTAAACCAGGTGCTAAAATAGCAATTACTGGTGGAATAGTATCGTACGTTACGTTTTCTATTAATATCTGCTCATTACTCGAGTTACCTGCTCTGTCTAATATTGATATTTCCATATCATATCCTGCACCACTCTTCAAAGGAAGCTTCTGATCTAAATCTATTGTATTATTTTCTAAAACAGAGAGTTGTTCATTATCTAATTCAACTGCATAAGGGCTATCAGCATCATATACACCTCGAACCCGTTGCAGATCAACTCTCCCAAAAGATAGGGGTTCACTAAGATTGTATTCAAATAAAAAATCCAGATAAAATTTATTTTCTAATGGAGAAATGACTGATAATACAGGAGGCGTAATATCAAACATTACGTTAGATATGATAATCGTTTCTGCAGTATTCTTTGCCATATCTGTAACAACAATTGATATTTCATAAGAAGATTCATTCACAAGATTGATTTTATCTTCAAAGTTAACCTCTTGATAAAACCCTTCGAATCGATATGTAGCTGGTATATCAAATATATGTGGACTATTAGGATCGTCAGGGCCGCCAACTTGCGATATTGTGATAATCGCCTCTTTAAGCTGTTCATTCGTTGAATAAGTAAATTTTGGAGCATTGAAAAAACCATTATCTAATGGATACTCCATAATTACAATAGGAGGATTAATATCATATAGAACATTACTAATAGGAGTAAATTTAGCTTTATTGCCCGCCTTATCACTTCCATCGAAAGTAATTTTATAACGTGTACCATCTACAAGATTCCCTTTTAAATCTAGCTGCAAATCTGCATGCATACCCTCTAAAAGCCCTTCATTTAAAACAGAAATATTATGCGGTGATCCTGGGTCAGATGTTCCACTTGTTCTTGTAAAAATAAAATCCCCTATATTTAGTTTTTCCGAGTTCAAAAAACTAACATCAACAGTATTAAGAATTTCAGAATCTATTGGTCTGGACATAGAAACTACTGGAATTGTAGTGTCAAATAGTACATTGTTTGACACTACGAGATTAGAAGAATTAGCGGCCAAATCTTGACCGCTAAATTCATACTTATAGATTGAACCATCTGATAATTGAGGAGCATTTGCAATAATCACACTATCAGCATTCCCCTCAGATAATTCATACATTATTATCTCTACGTTATGAGGAGAAAGAGAATCAGGCTGTCCATTAATTTGAGTAATTATCAAACTAGCATTTAACATTGTTTCACTAAAGATGTATGTTAATAATGGGTCATTCAATGCTCCATTCTCAAAAGGTAAAAGCAGATCAATAACAGGCTTGGTAATATCATAGTGGATATTTGATACTGTATATCCATCAGCTACATTCCCAGCACTATCTATTCCATTAAAAGAAAAAGTATAAATTGCACTATCAATTAAGGTAACAGAATTTAAAAAAGCTGTGTCAATATAACTTCCTTCTATCATTTCATCTTTAGTTAACTGAATTTCAATTGGAGATCTTGGGTCTATTTTTCCTCCTGTATTAACAATTGTTAAAGAGGCTTCTTTTAAATTTTCACTTAATGTATAATTCATCTTCTCTGAATTAGTATAAGGCCATTTATAAGAATCAAATACAGTTTGACTGGCCATTGGTTTTGTAATAACAATAAAAGGTTTAATATTATCAAAACGAACATTTGGAATGATAAACTCTGAAACAAAATTATCTGCAGAATCACGTCCAGTATAGGTTATAGAGTATATTCCTCCTGACACCAAACGAACCAAGCTTCTTGGTAATTCTCCACCACCAGGACCAGCTTTCAATCTACTACCTTCTAACCGAACTAAATATTCTCCATCTGGATCGGGTTCTCCGGCAACATGCCTAAAAACAATTCTACCAAAAATGAGATCTTCACTTAATGTATATGCTAAGTCGAGTTTCCGAATCCATTGGTTCGCATCAGGTTTCAAATCGTAAAATATTGGGTAAGTAAAATCATACTTTGCACGGTTAATTATAACTACATCCGATTGATTGCCCGCTCGATCTACTCCAGCCATTGTTACACCATACCAAGACCCGTCTGTAAGATCTGGTATATAGGAGAAAAAAGTTGAGTCATGATTTCCAGAGGTCATTTCATCTGACTGTAGCTCAACTCTGTAGGGACTCAAGGTGTCAATTCCCGTTTTAATTTCCCAGATTACATTTGCCTGAATTAAAGGTTCACTTAAGTCATAACTTAAAGCTTTGGTGTTAATGTACCCGCTTTCTGTCGGTTTATTAATAGTGACTATAGGTGCAGTAACATCATATATAATACCAGTTGTTACATTTGTCTGAAATGAATTTCCTGCTAAATCTTCACCAATAATAAATAAATCATAGTGAGTATTTTCATTAAGTGACGTTGGATACATGACTAACCTAGTTTCACCAAATAGTAGGTCTCTTTCCCGGATTCTTGATGAAATTGCATTACCTTCACTATTAACCCAATACATATCAGCTGATCTAAGTTCTTCACTCTTATAAATCGAAACTGCATTAGTATTGATAAATGAACTATCTATTGGATCCAAAATATTCACTATTGGTTGAGTAATATCATAATGAAAATTTGTAATAACTGTAGAATCATTCCAGTTTTTAGCGATATCAAATACTTTTACCTGCATAGAATAGACTGTACTATCCTTTAGGGGCAATTGATTTATTAGCGTATCTAAGCTATGAATACCTTTTGAAAATTCTACAGAGTCCAATTCAAATTCTACGATAGAAATTAAGTTAAGAGAATCAGATTGATCAAAAAATATCACTTTCCCATAATAAATATCCTCAGATAATGAATATTCGAATAATGGAAAGTTTGAATAAGAATTTGGAGTTGGTGATATAATTGAAATAACTGGTAATGTTCTATCAATATGATAATTATACAACCCCACTGGACTCGCATAATTTCCTGCCAAGTCTCTTGCCTCAAACCCTATCATATAGGTTGCGCTATCCCGAAGATCAGCTCTATTATATTCATCAGAATTATGATTACCAGCTAATAAGCCTTCAGGTGGTAAAACAACTTCAGCATTTAAACTTTTTTTATCCCCACTTGTCCCAACGTATATAATTTTTGCACTAAGAAGATCTTCAGATGAAGAATAATTTATATTAGTACTTGGTGTGTAATGATTGTTCCCAGGTTCAACAATTGTTATTATTGGAGAACTAATATCATAAGTAACATTGTCATTAATTACTAAATTACTTTCATTACCCGCAGGATCTTTACCTGAAAACGTTACACTATATATTGTGCTATCTTGAAGCATTGACTGAGATGTAAGAACAGTATCTTTATAAGAACCCTTCTTTTTTTCATCCTCATTAAAAGTAATTTTATGAGGAGAATTTGGGTCATCCGCACCTTCAACTGCCTCCCATATTAAAGTAGCTTCTAATAGTGATTCGTTAATTGAATAACTTATTTTTGAATTATTTATAAAACTATTTGGCAAAGGATAATTCAAAGCTAAAACAGGAGGATATGCATCATATACAACTCCAAGTACAATTGCTGGTTCAGCAGAATTTTCAGCTAAATCTTCTCCATTAATACTTAAGGTGAATTGCGTCCCTTCCATTAGTTCTGGAATAAATTCTGGTTCAATAATATGCGATCCAATTTTTAAATCATCCCCTTGAATATTATAGATATGTGGAGATCCTAAATCATAATCACCTCCACTATATTCAAACTTCACGACAGCTCTATCCATGTCTTCAGAAAAATCATACTCAATTTGGGTTGAAGTAATAAAAATATTAGGAGTTGGATTTGTAATTGATATTACTGGTGGGGTTATATCGTATTTAACATTTTTTGCAGTAGCTTTATTAGATGGGTTTCCTGCTCTATCTTTACCAAATAATGTTAAATCATAATATGCGCCATCAACCAATTCAGGTGAATCTTGAATAAGAATAAAATTTTTCAGTCCAGGTTCTCTTTCATAGGGAGATAGAACCTGTACATGTTCACGTGTATCTAAAACCCCATCTACCCATTTCCAAGTAGCTGTACCTTCTAGTAAAAATTCACTTAGCTCATAAGAAATAGTTATTTTATTTACAGAAGATAATGTCTGGGGATATTGTAACTCTATATCAGGTGGCGTAAAATCATAAGTTACATTTGCAATACGTTTAGGAATCGCATCATTCTTTGCAAGGTCATATCCTTCAAATATTATATCATAACTTGCTCCGTCTTTTAATTTTTTCATACCTGCAAATGTTATACTATCATTAACACCAGCAATTAATTCAGATCCTTGTAGGATAACAGTATCAGGTTTTACTCCTCTTGTATAAAGACGAACCCATGATACTTGACCATAGTGTAAATCTTCAGTGATTTGATAATTAAAATATGTTTTTGATTGATAAGTATTATCTGCAGGATGAGATAAAGTAATAATTGGAGGTGAAAAGTCATAATGAACTTTAGAAACAGTAAATGGTATACCTGTATTTGTGGCCAAATCAGAACCCTGCATCTCAATACTATATGTAAGACTATCAACCAATGATGTCATATTTTTTAGCAAAATATCAGAAAATATACCCTCAACCATTTCATCTAATTCCATTGAAATTGTTTTAGGAGACTCTGGATCTTTTGTGCTATTTAAGGCAGTCCATGTAATTGTGCCCTCTCTAAGAGGTTCGGAAATTTCATATGACAAACTTAGATAATTTGCATAGCCATCTTCAATGGGATCAAGGATTGTAAAGACTGGAAGCGTGATATCATAAGTAATATCGGGAGTAGTTATAAAACCTGTTTGATTACCTGCTAAATCTTGTCCTATAAAAATAAGATCATATACAGTTCCATCTAATAATTCGGTTTGATTCTTTAACATCCAATTTGTTCTAGCATCTCCTTTCCGTTCATTTGCTATCAAGGTGATAACATGTGGTGCTGAAGTGTCTTTAAGACCCTCACGATACGCCCAAGTAAATTCTCCAGCAGCTAAATCCTCACTAACAATGAATGAAAGTCTGGGGTTATTTACCTTAGAACCAATTATCGGAAATATCTGTGTATATATTGGTGGAGATATATCATAATAAATTGGCTCACGAATTGCTGGGTATGAAATATTGCCTGCTGGATCAATACCTGTATACTTAAAACTATATGTAGTTGTATCCAATACCGGTAATGCATCATCTAACACAGCAGTATGTAAACCCAATTCCAATTCTTTTTTAGGTAATTGATAAATATGTGGAGATAGAGTATCACGTACCTCAGAAAGATCTGTTAAAATTATTTGACCAGAAGCTAGAAATTCGCTCGCTTCCACTTGAACTTCCAAATTATTAACATATGTATTACTTAATGGATAGTACATATAAACTAATGGTGGAGATATATCATATAAAATGAGCTCTTGCGCTTGAAAAAAAGATTGATTTCTTGCACGATCATATGCAGTAAGCTGTAAATTATATTTAGCACTATCCAATAAAGGAGTTTGATTCTCAAGGACAATGTACTGTCTTAAACCAAATTTTAATTCTTGATTATTCATATATACAAGATGTAGAGAATCCTGCTGAGCTGTAGAAGGAAAAGGGATCCATTCTATGTAACCTTCAGATAAAGGCTCATCTGTAGTAAAATAAAATTCTGGCTTATTTATAGCAGGTTTGGAACCCACAGATATAGTTGGTGGTGTTACATCATATGTAACATAGGGAATTACGGCTTTAATAATTTCAAAATCAAACGCACTCTCACCGGTAAATTCAATATTGTATATTGCTCCATCAATCAGATAATCATCTAATATAAGATCATAATTTTGATAAATACGTTTATGATAAAGACTATCAGGAATCTTAAAATTATGTGTGCTATCAATATCTGGAACACCTCCGACCCATCGCCATGCAATAAACCCAACATGTATACTATCTAATAATTCAAACGATAAAATAGTACTATTTGTAAAACCACTATCAATAGGAAAAATTGGATTATACACAGCTTCTAAAGAATCAGGGTTTAGTTGAATATCCATTACTAAAGTTTTTGTCGAGTCAAACTCCATGATTCTGGTTAGCTTTGTTTCTGGGTCAAAATTATAATTCCATAAACGCATCTCTTTACCATCAGGCAAACGTTTCCACACTTGTTTAGTCAACCAACCTTGTTCATTATAATCAAATAATGCATTAGCATAACCAATGGCGTTAACATCAAATAGTTGAAATAAATACGGTTTTTCGTACTCATTATAATTAACAACAGTAAATACATCATCTTTCCACGTCTTTAATGAATCCAATCCATATACATAGGAAATATACTCTGGTGCTTTACCTCTTAGACCAAATATAGTTTTCCTAACCAATCTACTATCTCCTTCATAATTTCGTTTTTCTATAGGATCATCAGAATCAAGTTTATAGGTAAATGATTCTTTAGTTATAATAATATTGCGACGGTTAAAGTTTTCTTTTGATATAATGCGATCAAACTTATCATATTCTACACGAATATGAGGTTTATAATTGATCTCCGATTTTGGTGTAGGATGACCACTAGTAAAATCAAATTCATTAATATAATATAATGTTTTTACTACATTTTCTTGTCCATTAAGAAAAAATGAAATAAAAAAAACAAAAAGAATCCAGCGAGGAATTAAATGATTCATATTAAATACGCTGGTTCAGGTGGCTTAATCCGCTATTTATTATTCCTGCGTTTTCCAGCGCTTTTTTCGCCAATTATCTAGAGCAAGTTTTCGCATATCTACGACTGAATCTGTCTCATCAACAATTTCAACTCCAAGTAATGTCTCAATAGCATCCTCTAAAGTTATTAATCCAGTTACTTGACCAAATTCATCCTTCACCATAAACATATGTTCTCGACGTTTAACAAACTCATCTAAAACATCACCTACAGAATCTGTTTCTTGCACTGTATGAATTGGACGGGCTAGTTCACCAATTTTTATATCAAATTGATCTTCAGCCTTACTTTTTAATAAAATATGACGACGTACAACTCCAACTATATTATCTAATCCATTATCACATACTGGGATACGTGAAAATTCAATATTATTATGCTTTTCTAATACCTCTTTTACACTACTTTCTTTATTCAGAAAAAAAATGACTGATCGAGGTGTAAGCACCTCTTCTACAGGAATATCATCAAGCATAAGAACATTTTCAATAACCGTACTTTCACTTTCTTCAAGGGTGCCTTCATCTTCACCAAGTTCAGCCATTGCAATTACTTCTTCTCTAGAAACCTTACCCCCGTTTTCACCTTTTGCTAACCATTTTGAAAGTAGTTCAAGCAATAAAACCAAAGGATACATAATTACAATTAATATCTGAATTGCAATTGTCGCAGGGATAAGAATTCTTTTCCAATACAATACCCCAATAGTTTTTGGTATAATTTCTGAGAACACTAAGATTGATAAAGTAAGTATTACAGACATTATTGCAACCCAACTATTACCAAATTCAATAAGTGTTATTGCCCCAACTCCTGCCGCACCCACTGTATTCGCTATCGTGTTTAGACTTAGTATAGCTGACAAGGGACGATTAATATTTTCTTTAAAGTAAGATAGTTTTTTTCCAATTGTTGGGCGTTCTTTTGATATTAGACTAATATGTACATGAGAGACTGAAAGGATAAAAGACTCTAGCAAAGAACATAAAAACGAGACTCCTAATACAGTAAAAAAATAGAGAAATAGTCTACTCATTAAAATTTACAAGCCCAATTAGCTGATAGCAAAATTTGTATCCCTCTTTCTTAAAATTATCATAGGTATATAAAATAAGCCTAATAAAAGAATACCCGAAATTTCAAACCCAATTAAATAAAAAGGCCAATCACCAATAATAAACGGACTTTCACCCCCAGGCTTCTCACATAAAAACCAATAATTTCCACCGAGTAAAGTATTGACTATTGATATAATAAAAAGACACCCATTAGTTATTATTATAGTATTAATAAAAGATCCATTTCGACATCTCATATTATCTATAACAATTAACCAAAGAACATTCAATATAATAATACCATGAGATAAAAAATTCCAAAAAGTAGATACATCTAAAACAAACCGATTAGGATCTGGAGTTATAATTGCTTGAAATCCACCGGCAAGGCCCCAAAAATATGATAATTCAAATGCTGTTTGATTTTTTTTATAAATTGCAAATACTGATGTAAATAAACTAAATCCACACATATGTAATGGCAAGTCCTCAGCAATTATCCAAATACCTGCATTCCATCGTAAAATATCATCAATTAATTCTTGGCCAATTGAAACTGCAATCAAAAAGAAGACAAGCATACGTTGTTGATCCTCATTTAGAATCACTTTCCCAATATATAATATTATTAACCAGATTGAGAATATTCCAATCAAATATAAATTATGATCTAAACCAAATGTTGCAAAATTCATTTTCTTATAATTATATATTAATAGGATGCATATCTCTAGTTATGATTTAAGAATTACTCTTTAACATCGATATCAACATCACTAATTGATTTAGCGCTTTCACATAGCCTAATTGAATGCATAGGCAATGTCCATTCTAAGCCACTATTGTCTACTACAATAAGACGTGTTGGATAATGAGCTATAGATACTACTGTCAATATTGTTCCAGAAGACAAATCTCTATTAACTTCATGATGATCAATAATTGTTTCAATTTTTGTTCCTTCATTATACCCTGCATGCTTTACGGATCTTTTATCATATATATTTGCCATTATCTAATATTCCTTAATTAATAAAATTAAAATATTTCTTTATGTATAAGGTTTCGTTCAATCTCAATACGAGTTCTCCACGCAGGCCGCAACTTCTTTTGAGAATAAAACTCTGCCTGATCGCTACGATGTATTGAGTTTTTTTGAGATGCATTTCCATATCCAATACCGACCAAAGCTTTCAATGGATTACTAAATTCAACAACAGCTTGAAAAGAATCCCCACCAACAGCAGCATAACGATTATCCTTAATTGGCTTATACGCAGTAACACGAAATATTCCATATGGATCACCTGGTCCTCCATTGCTTGGTAAATCTATATCATGGCCGATAATTCTATATACATCACCCCAAGAAACATCAAGACTATCATATTTGCTTATTACCTCTAAAGCAACAGTTTTAAGAGTTTTCACAGCCATGTCTAAATTATTAATACCTTGTGGCGTATTTATAGGATTAGCTTCATTCCAAGGTATCCTAAATAGTTCTGATTTATCAATCTTAAATCCTGAAGCATCAACCCATTCCTTAAATAATACTGCACCTCTACTATTATTGTTCGCACAACGATCCCAATTTTGTAAAATAATTGAGGATTTCTTCAATAAGAGATCCTCCGATTCCATCGCAGCTGAAATAAGATCATCTAATAATCGATCCGCTAATTCCATTCTGGTATCCATTTTATGTGATAACAATTCATCAAAAGAAATTTTCTGATCTTCATATGCCATTCTAGCTGATCTCTGGGCACGAAAATGCATAAAATTACGAGACATATAACTTGGATAGTCATGACGATTTAATTCTAACGGAATTGTTGTTGTCCATGGCGGATCATTCGCATTTTGCAACCAACCTGAATTGGCATCAATAACCTTTGGTAACTCATCATAAGTATGTGTGTTATTCCATAATGTGGCAGGCGTATCACCCGGGACAGTACCTAACCAATTCCAATCGCCTTTTGGCCTAATTGGTGTTCTACCTCCAAATAAATGCATTATCCTTCCATTACGATCAGCATACATTGTAGTAAAAAATGGATTTTGTAATCTACTTACCGCTTTCTCAAATTGATCAAAATTCTTAGATAGTGCCATATCAAAATACTGTTCAAAAACAAATGGTTGATCTTGACCAACTACTCGTAAAGCATAAGCGTACTTTTCATCTTCTCTAACTATTGGGCCATGAATTGATTCTTTTATTAAAAATTCTTCTGTATTTAGGTTGCCATTTTTTTTCTTAACCTTTAACTGAATAGTTCTTTTATTAAATGGCTCAATATTTTCTCCCCATTTATATCCTTTATCAGCTAAAACAAGTTTATACATGTCTTGACCATCATGAACATTGTTCGTGTGAGCCCAACCAATATTATCATTAAATCCTATACCAATAAATGGACTTCCCACGAGAGTCGCACCATAAATATTTAAAGAGTGACAATTTAATTGAACTTCAAACCAAGTAAACATATCTCCCCATGATAAATGAGGATTAATTATCAACATTGCATTTCCTGATGCTGATTTTGAAGGTCCAATTGCCCATGCGTTTGAACCTTTATTTTTATCTATAGAATATGGATCAAATTGTGTGTCTCTTGGGTTTGTAACAAAATGGTACATTATTACACGCTGATAGTGCGTTAATAGGTCTACTGATTTTATTGGTAAAACAGCTTGATTTTCTACATCGATATCTTTTGGGAATTTTTCAGCGTAATCATTAATTCCATTAACAAAGCTTTCAAAATATAGTTTAAATGCAGGTTTTTGTAACTCCAGCCAATCTTTAGCTCTTTGAGGAATATTATGGGTATGAACCCATTTATCTGAATCAATATATTGTTCTCCATAATATTCCGCAGCTCTACCTCTTGATTGCGCAAATAAACGTAACATTAAATTTGCATGATTTCTCATCTGGGCCCATCCAAATGAATAAAATAATTCGTCATATTCATTTGCAAAAATGTGTGGCACACCATATCTATCCCATAAAATTTCAGTACTATTTTTACTGGATGAATCACATCCATAAACAAATAATACTAACAGAACCATTGATCGAGTAAAAAACTTTGCTTTCATTATCATATTATCTTATACCTTTGTAGAAATTTGTCGTTGTCTTTCAAATAAAATAGCGCTAACAGCAGCAGATACATTTAAAGAATTTATTTTTCCTTGCATAGGGATAGTAGCTATAAAATCGCAATTATGCTTTATTAATTGTCTAATCCCTTTACCCTCACTACCAATTACAATTATTACTTTACCAGAATAATCAATTTCATGCCATAATTTTCCACTACTATCATTCTCAACACCTACAATCCAAAATCCTTCATTCTTAAACTGTTGCAATACTTGGTGAACATTCCCACAATTATATATTGGCAATGAAACAAATGCTCCTTGACTAACTTGCAATACACTATCTGTAATCTGTGCGCTTCCTCTATCAGGTATTATTAATCCATCTATTCCAGAGCATTCTGCAGTACGAATTATCTGACCTAAGTTTTGCGGATCAGTGATTTGATCACCTAACAATAATCCAATATCTTTATCATCATCAAATTGAGGCAATTGTTTCTTTATTTTTCCATCAAAGGAAACCACAATACCTTGCGTACGTAAATCATTGTACTTTATTACAAACTTATCAGCATTAAGAATATTTACTTTAGATTTATAGTTACTTAATAATCTAGAAATGTCCTTATTTTTTTCCGCAGCGCTTCTAGATTTGATATCTATATAATTGATAGAATAGCATCCAGCATTTAGAACTTCTTGGGATCCATTTAATCCATAAATTCTATATGTTTGAAGTGCAATTCTCTGTGGTTTCACGCACCTCAAAATAGTTAATCAAAATAAACCACAAAAGAAAATATTATAATGAAATAATTTTATTTTTTTCGTTTGGCAAGATTCCTGTTTGGGGAAATAGTAAAGCTAACTTCTTCAAGCTCTTCGTTATTGGGTCCTCTTACAACAACTCTCCAATCACCTTCAAAACCATCTCTTAATGTAAGATAAGACCAACATCTCCATGAACTAGAATAGCCTACTTCCATTGGAACTCGAGCCATAAAACTACCATTTCTGTACCAATAATGACTTACGTTAACAGGATTATTGAGATTCTTAATAACTGTAAAGCAATATACTCTGTGATTGCTTGAGGGGAATTCATAGTTGATATTATCTGGAAGACGTTTTTTAGGATTAACATATTCAGCATTCACTATTCGAATAACGTCTAACTTAGAACCTCTTCTATTTTTTCTAGGCTTAAAAGTATTTATTTGAGCATTCGTAATATCATTCTTATTTGAAGAAAATAGTTTTTTAATAGATCTTCTTCTCTTCGGTTTAGCAATCTCTTTATCTTCAAGATTGCTTTCATACGAACTAGCAACATCATTAACCTTAATAGCATCCTTATTGGAAATTGAATTGCGAAATAATTCTTTCACACTTATTGGTTTTGAATTCTTTTTATCTTCAGCATAATTATTTGTGGAGTTGCTCAAATCATCGGTTTTATTATCCTGTATGCTAGGAATTGTATCAGCAAATAATTCATTAGTACTATCTTTTTTATTAGCTTTAGTATTCTGATCATTTTTTCTAAATGTTGATAGTAAACGACTAAATAAATTCTTACTAGAATCTATTCCATTATCTTTTGGATCATCAATTAAAGTATCCTCTGTAACTGCTATTGCAGATTTATTATCATATTTAATTGATTCTTCTGAAATCTTTTGAATCAATTTTGGTACTAACTGATTGTTACTATCTTTGTTTATCTCAGATGTAACTATTGGAGGTGGTCCATTCAAAATTTCTTTATACTTCTTTTCTTTCGAGGAATTAATATTATTTAATGAACTTTTCTTTGTAGAAGAACTTTTTAAACTTTTTATTCGTCTATTTAAAAAACGTTTCATATCCTTATTTGTATTAGCTTTTGATTCCCCCAACCCAAAAATAGTACCTAAGGAATCTTGATAGATAGTTTTCTCTTTATAATTTGGAGAGGTATTTAATACATAGAGATCAAAATCTACGATTGTTACTTCATTGACTTCGATAAAGACATTATGTATAACATCACCAATTATATTTTCGCTTATGGGAGATTCATACCACCTACTGGTATTGATTGGTACAGGCGGTATACACCAAACCTTATGAGAGCCCACAGTTAATTCAATCTTTTCAGATATCGGGGTTAAGCCCACGTATTCATCATCAATAAAAATAGTAATATCATCAATAGTAGATGTTATCTTTAACTGGCCTTTATCTAAGGGTGATTCCTTTGGTTGAAAAAAGTCATCTTCATACCAACTTTTGTTTGGCATGAATAATTCTCTGATATAAGAAACTGCAGCATCGTTTATTGCAAGACTTCCTAAATCTGCAAAATCATTCATGACGTTAGGTTCGTTATTTCTATTTTCTACTCCTTCATTCATTCTTATAAATTCAGTTTCATTCTGAATAGTTTTATTTCTTTTGAACGCATCTACATCTGCTAAATCAAAAACTAAATCATCTATCATTCTATCTACAGCATTGTTTAAAGAATCGGGGCTAAATCCTTGATTCAAATAAGAAATACTTGGTGCCCGGTTTATACTATCCTGTAATTTTTTACGAGCCAAGGGCCTTGATCTTTGTTCAAATTTATTGTCACCATTCTTTTCATCATCTACTGCTCTCCCAAGTCTCTCTTTAATAGCTTTATTGGTCTTATATACAGCAGAGACTTGAAAAGCATTTGAAATTTCAGATTTTAAAATTTGTATATCATTAATAGGTTTTGATAATAAAAATGCAATTTGGCCAGATTCATGATTATTTTTTATCACAACATCTTTTATCTGATCAATAGCAGGAATTTTACCAGGTATTTCTAATGAAAAGGTTGCACCATTTACTGTTATGTAATACCAACCATGTGGCGACATCCAACTAGAAACATTATCAATATCAATCTTTTCTTGCGAATACAATGTATATAATAGACCATTGGTATATGGATCTATAAATACATCAGTTATCTGTGGTGAATTAAAGGCACAAAGAGCGCTTAATAAAGCGATGAAAGCAAATGCCTTATTTATGAAACTCCGCATACTATACATACTCTTACCAAAGTATGTATTTGAATCTATAAAATTCTTATCATTCTATTCAAGAAGAATGATAATGTTGTGTAAATATTAAAATAAACTAAAATATAAAATAAATTTTGTACCCGGGGCCGGACTCGAACCGGCACGGCCCTAATGGCCGAGGGATTTTAAGTCCCTTGTGTCTACCAAATTCCACCACCCGGGCATCAACGAGGCGTCGATCGGATTCGAACCGATGAATGACAGTTTTGCAAACTGCTCCCTTAGACCACTTGGGTACGACGCCAAATTAGTTTTAATTAAGCATGTTAAGTGGGCGAATATACAATCCTAAACTATCCGGAACCAATTCGGAAGAGCAGTTCTCTTACAGCTTCTACTTTTGTTTCCATCTTTTCAACATCATCATGCAGTTTGTTAATTGCTCTCGCTTGATTCCAAATCTGCAAGGACAAGGTTAAAAAACCAATTATCAAAACAATCATTATAATTTTAATATATTTATCCAATCATTCCTCCCTTTAGACTAGCAATTAATATGTGTAATATTGAGCATGGAAATTGAAAAATTAAACATATATAATTGTTTAAGAGATTAAAATGTGCCTACAGCAATATTAGATGAAACTTTTGCTAATGAAAAAAATTTAAATATTCTTATTAATAGTTGGAGAGATTTAAAAAACAGGCCTTAAACATGATGAAATTGCTGATAAAGTTTCCAAATTAATTATTAGCGAAATCAGATTCGACCTTGATCAAGATCCAGTCGAAAAATAATAATAAGTTATTTTACTAGACTTCTCTATTGGTAATTCAATTTTCTCAGGTATTGGTTTTTGTAATTCATTACGAAGCTTAATACCTTGATACCATACTCTCCCTACATGAACTGGGTTTTCATTCAGTACATTTAAAACATTATCACAATAACTTTGCAAGATCAATTCGCGGGATGATCTTGGTCCAGTTATATAATGATCAGGATAGAAAGTAAATCGTGTTTTAATTTTCGCTATTGATTTACGCATTGTAATTACATCTTTTTGTGTGTCTTTCTCTCCAGCAACGAGAGGTGAGATACAAAAAAATAATCCAAAAATAAATAAATAATTAATTCTCATTAGATACCCATACTACGTAAAAAAGCATCAGAATTAGGTTCTCTTCCTAAAAATTTCTTTACTAAATCAAGAGGTTCTTCAGTTCCACCTTTTTCTAATATAATTCTACGATACTTTAATCCTGTTTTAGGATTTAAAATTCCTTCAGTTTTAAAAACAGAAAACATATCATGTGCATACACCTCAGACCATTTGTATCCATAATATGCAGCACCATAACCATTTAAATGTCCAAAGGAAGCTTGTTGGTGTGTCCCTTCTTGATAAGGATAGAGTGTAACATCATTTTTTAATTCTTTAATCATATCTGTAGTTGATTTATTTCCATCAGGATCATAACCATCATTTAATGAAAAATCATATATGCCATAGAAAACTTGCTGTAGAGCTTTCGTGCCTGAATTTATATTTTTTGCTGCAATCATTTTTTCCAATAATGCATCAGGAATAATATCTCCTGTTTCATAATGTTTTGCGAATAAAAATAATGATTCCTTTTCCCAAACCCAATTCTCAAGCATCTGGGATGGTGCCTCTACAAAATCCCTTGGAACTGAAGTTCCAGCATAGCTCACTAATGGTGATTTAGTTAAAACACCGTGCACTAAATGCCCAAATTCATGAAAATATGTCTCTACATCATCATGTGTAAGTAATGATGGCTGATATTCAGTTGGCTTTGGGAAGTTGCAAACTAATGCTGTAGCTGGCTTTTGATAACCATTATCTGTCATTTTACCCATTATCACACTAAATGCTGCAGCATGACCATATTTATTTGGCCTAGGAAACATATCAAGATAGAATTTTCCAATAAGTTCATCCGAATCTTTTTCATAAATAGAAAACATTTGAACATCTTCATGCCACACAGAAGGGTTTCCTACTTTTTCGAAACGTACATTAAATAAACGCTGATAAATTTTAAAAAGACCAGAGGTAACATTATTAAATTCAAAATACTGACGAACTTCCTCTGCATCTAAGTCATATTTTTTTAACTTAACCTGATTCTCATAGTAACCAGCTTCCCAAGAATATATATTTTTTGCATCAGTTTTTAAACGAACTGATTTGATCTTAAGCATTTCTTGAACATCGTTTTCTGCTTTTTTTCTCAATTTTTGTTTTAAATCATTTTCAAAATCCCATACATTTTTAGGGTTTTTTGCCATACGATCTTCAGTCCTGTATTCAGCATAAGAATTATAACCTAATAGGCTTACTAGCTTATTACGATTTCGGAGAATTTCATCTAATACATCAATATTCTTATCTACAGCTCGATTATTAAATTTATATCGCAATTGCTCTCTAGCTTTATCTGACTCTGATAAATCCATAAATGGTATATAACTTGGATAACTCATATCAATTGCATATTTACCACTACTGTGTAACCGTTCTTTTTTATAATTATCTGGCATACCATCAAGATCTTTTTTCTCAAGAAACAATGTATCTTGAGCAGAACGAATATTCTTATCAAACTCTAGACCCAAATTAGTAAGCTTATTAAGTACAACTTTTACTTTTTCTCTCTGTTCTTTTGGCAACATAAAACCAATCCTTTTATAACCAAGCAATATATCATCAAGAAACTTCTTTCGAAGCCCTTTTAGACTTTTAGCTTCATCTGATTTTGAATACGCCAATACTGCTTTATATAATTCTTCATCCAATGATAGATCCGTCATATAATTTTGAATAGTTTTACTTGACTCTAAACCTTCATTTCGAATTTCCTCTTTCGTATGAACAGATCCCATTAAATACCCTGGACTCCAAACTGATTCAATTACATTATAAATATCATCAATAGGCACTAAAGTATTTTCATATGTCCTTTTACTATCATCCCGTTTAATAATTTCAATCTTTATCTTTTCAGCTTGAGAGATAACAAAATCTGTGCCCTCTTTAATATGCCCTAGTTTAATATTTTCAAAATCAAAGTCTTTATTAAATCCAATAATCAATGGATTATTGGATGTATCATTAGATGTAGGAGCACATCCTTTAATAAAAATTAATCCTATAAACAATATGATTCTATTCATGTGCATTACAATTCCTCTTTTTTATAAAATACGGATTATCTTACGAATTTAACTAAAAAATACTGCTAAGGTAAAATACAACGATCATATATGCTGCACAATAGGCACAAGTGGAGGAAAAGCTTTTGAATTGATAACTCTGATCATAGGCTAACTTCTTATTTCGTTTATCTCTTGATTTAGCTTTAGCTTTACCACGATCACTAAAACGACACTTAATTGAAGCAATCATATATGGAATTAATTCTTTCATTTTTAATGCTCTATTTTCATCGCTATTCTTCATTTCAATCAATGGTGAATCACAAGAATGAACTTCTACAGAATCTACATTCTCATCTTGTGAAAGAATAATAGAAGTTCCAATCAATATAATACTTAATAAACGCATTCTACCTTGTGAATACCACACCTAATCTTATTATTGGTAATGATTTAATTAAAATATTTGGTCCATTTATATCTTCTCCTTCATATTTCCACTTTTCTTTTTGATAAAAATTTCTAATAAAACCTAAACGAAAATCAATACCTAAAGATGATTTTAAGTAATATCTAATTCCAACAGAGCTTAAAAAACCAAACCAACTCTTATTCATAATTGCTTTACTCTTAAACGTAAACGAACCTGAGTTTCCAAATGTGCTTAACAAATCTGTCCAATTTGTGTTTTCATTTTCAATACCCATAGATATATCGCAAGAATTCCACATAGGCCCAATAACAAAATTAAATTCTAAAGGCTCAGATTTATGAAAATAGGTTTCAACAAATATTGAACGGTACGTAAATCGTCGATCGAAACTATCTTTTTGATTATGAAAGGAATACCAATTGCTAATTCCAATTCTCGAATTATAATAAACACTATAACTTGCAGTAAAATCGAGCAAAATATTACTAGAAAAAAAGCTGCTGTCCCCTAATGCAGCATTTAATGCACCTAGTTTAGGTTCATAAAAACCTGTACCTAATTGTATATGCCATTTTGGTTGTCCATATATAGCAGAAAAAAATATTAGTATTATAGGAAATAGCTTTTGATTCATTATTGTTGTGAATTTAAGTTTATATATTCACATAATTCATCATATTGAATAAACAACTGCAATTTTGGTTATTTTTATTATTATTTCTAACCTTCTCCAAGGCTGAAGTAAAAGACGTTATAGTATTTTTTGACGGCTCTACAGGAATTGCATTAGTTGATTCCATTGAATTTGATTCATTAAAATATATAGATCATGATAGTGGCGATACATTGCGTATTGCAAAAAAAGAAGCTTATTTTGTTTACAATGACTTTGGAAGAATGTTCTATTATAGTCCTTCAAGCTATTTGCGTATGGAATTTCTTGAAGAATATGGTGGATATATCCGAACGGTCTATGAAGATACTATATTCTATGATCGCATCTATTTTGACCGGAAAATGATCCGACCAGAAGTAGCTTTATATCAAGAAAATGAAGAATTACCATTTATGACGTTGCCATTTCAGGATATACATTTTGTTCGGGCTAACGGGAGCGTGTTAAAAAAATCTGTTCGCAATGGGTTTTATACAAGTCTTTTATCTTTTTCCATCGCTACAGTATTAAAAATTAATTCAAGATATAAAGAAACTGAAACTTTCGGTTCAGCGGCCTGGAGTGGAATCAAAAGTATTTTACCTGGTTTTACACCCTTAGAAAATGGAAAACAATATCATTCATTTACTTTTATAACACCATCAGCAACAATCGCTTGGATGCTTTTTGATCTTGTTTTTGATCGAAGGACACAATACTTCCGTCCGCTAGAAAGAGAAATTAATTTCCCCAGATCAATGTATAAATTTTCAATAAATACAATAGTTAACCGTCAAAAAGAAAAGATTCAATATCGAAGAGATGAAAAACGGAAAGAAAAAGAAGCCGAAGAAGCTAAAAAGAAACAGTCGCTGTATTAGTTTTTTAATATAATAAAAAGATGATCTTACTCTTTTTTAGTTACCAATGTTATATTTACATCAATATCATCTAAAATCAGTTTATCTCCAAGGTTTTCAAAAAAACTTCCAGATCTAAACCTTACATTATACTTTGATCTATCAAATGATAATATCGCTTTAGCTTTTAAATATGGAGAAGATTCAAGTAAGGTTGCATTAAATAGAATAGGATTACTAATATCTTTTATTGTCAATTCACCTTCAAAATTAATTTGATTTTTTAACTTATTAAATGACTTGCTTTTAAAACTAAGTGTAGCTTTAGGGAAATTTTCAACTTCGAAAAAATCTACACTCCTTAAGTGCCCTTCTAACATCTCTTTAGCTCTACCCTCTAGATCTGTAACATTTATAGTGCTCATATTAATTGTAATATTCCCAGTAATTTTCTTGTCATTGTCAACTTGAATAATCCCATTGCTTAAATTAAGAGTTCCAGTATGAATTTTAGTTGAGAGTTCTTTTCCAATCCATGAAAGTTCAGTTTCATCAATAACTACTTTGTATACACCTTGTTCGGGAGATATTTTATTCGAG
>Ga0257107_1000223_pt1 | contig 21852 bp, 24 predicted proteins | sample LP_taG_2_FD_190178 | JGI IMG/M metagenome (GOLD analysis project Ga0257107, IMG submission 190178) | Marine microbial communities from Northeast Subartic Pacific Ocean, Canada - LP_J_2011_P26_500m | ecosystem: Environmental > Aquatic > Marine > Oceanic | place: Canada: Northeast Subartic Pacific...
TGCTAGTGTCATAGCAATAAATAATGTATAGGTGATTATACTCTTACGGTTAGAAAATCAATAATTGGTTTGACAAAGATTTTAAACAAGCCACAAGGAGTGAATCTAGAAAATTCATTGGCTAGATTTAAAAAAAGAAAATGGGGCTCTGAAAAACCAAGAAAGACAGAATCAGAAGCTCCACCTACAGAATCAGAAGCTCCACCTACAGAATCAGAAGCTCCACCTACAGAATCAGAAGCTCCACCTACAGAATCAGAAGCTCCACCTACAGAATCAGAAACTCCAAAAATACCACCTAAAGAAGCTAAAGAAAGTTTTGAAGACAAATCTGCAACAAAAAAGCTTACCGATAGGCTGTTTTGGATGCGTGTTGTGCTTGCAGTTGTTGGTGGTGTAATAGCTACTTTTGCATTTGAAGATATTGTTGATACGGAGGAAAAAAGATGGACATCAATTGGGTTTATGATAATGCTTTTCATAGCTACTGTAATAATCGCAAAAACATGGAAAATTAGGATACAGAATAGGAAAAAATATGTTACAACTGGCATTGGAAGCTTTGTTTTTCTTTACCTATTTTCTTGGATAGTATCGTACACGATTATACATGTAGGTACAAGCTCAAGTGTAATACCATTCCCATAATCAAGTGTGTAATTAAATGTGGAAATTTAAAACACCTGGAATTCCAGACGAAGAATTTGATAGAACGGAATCAGTGCCAATTACAAAAGAAGAGATTAGATCTATTCAAATTAGCAAGGCTAGACTATCTCCAGGGCAAACTGTATTAGATATAGGATGTGGTAGTGGATCAATTAGTGTGGAAGCGGGATTACAGGTTGAATCATCTGGAAAAGTAATAGGTGTTGATCTTGATCCTAATGCAATAGAACTGACAAATAGAAATCTCAAAAAGTTTGGTATAGATAATACAACCTTAATTCTAGGTAATGCCAAAGAAAAGATTTCTGAATTACCTGAAGCAGATGCAGTCTTCATTGGTGGAACAGGTGGTGATACACAAGAAATTGTCGAATTGTGTGAGAAAAAACTAAAGTCTGGAGGTAGAATTGTTATCGGAGTTATTCTAATTGAGACATTATATGCTGTATTGCAAACTATTGAAAAGTTAAAGTTTGATGCTATTGACATTACGCAGATTACTATCGGAAAAAGCCGTAAAACTTCAACTGGAACTATGATGCTTGCAAGAAATCCAGTTACCGTCATATCTGCAACAAAATCTTAATCTAGATTTTTAATTGGGGCTAGGATACATTTTTCATGCCTGAATTGATTGGAATTGGAGTTGGTCCTGGCGATCCAGAGTTACTTACAGTTAAGGCTGTAAAAGCAATTCAAAACGCCGATGTTATAATGTGCCCAGCCTCAAAAGAAGATAGACCAAGTATAGCATTATCAGTTGTTAATCCAATTATTGATAAATCAAAAAATCAAGAAATTGTAAAACTAATCTTTCCAATGACCAAAGATAAAGACATTCTTGAGGCGCACTGGAAAGAAAATTCAAAAATTATGGCAGAAAAAGTTTTGTCAGGAAAAAATGTTGTCTATCTGACAGTTGGTGATCCTTATCTATACAGTACGTGGATATACATGCATAGAGAAATTAGGCAGAATTATCCTGATATGAAAATCACTGTTATACCAGGAATTGTTTCAATGTTTACATTTGCAGCTAAAGTTGGGATTAGCATTGCGGAAGGCGCAGAGAAAGTTTCAATTATTCCATCATGTTATGATCTGAGTTCTGTCAAAGAAATTGCAAAAAATTCTGAAGTGTTAGTCTTTCTAAAAGATGGACGTTACTTTGATCAAGTAATTGAACTTCTAAAAGAATCTGGATTTCCTGATAATTCTATATTTGCAATTGGGCAAGATTTGGGAACAGAAAATGAAATAATTAGGAAATTAACTCTAGGCGAAGTTAATGATGATACTCTAACTACAAAATACTTTTCAATTTTGGTGGTAAAACGTGTCTAAGGTATACTTTGTTGGATGTGGTCCAGGTGATCCTGAATTAATTACCATAAAGGCAAAAAAACTAGTTCAAAAAGCAGATGTTTTAGTTTATTCCGGATCGTTAATTCCTCCCGAGATTATCAAATATAATAAGAAAGGAAAAAAACATGATGCGGCAAAACTTGTCCGTGAAGAAATATTTGATTTACTTTTAAAAAACTCGAAGAAAGGAAAAATAGTTGTTAGATTACATGATGGTGATCCTGCAATTTATGGTGCAATTAGAGAACAGATAGATAATCTAGAAAAAGAACATGTTGAATCAATTGTTGTGCCTGGCGTTACATCATTTTTAGCGTCTGCCGCAGCACTTGGAACTCAACTAACCCTACCTGGTATTACACAAACAATGATTATTACACGTGCAGAATCAAGAACTAAAGTTCCAAAGCGAGAAAAAATTTCTGAACTTGCAAAACATCAATCAACATTGATTTTTTATCTAAGTGTTCATCTATTAACTAAGATTACGAAAGAGGCTATTTCTGGTGGATACAAAAAAACCACACCTGTTGCAGTAGTCTACAAAGCAAGCAGAAAGGATCAAAAAATAATTCTTGGAACACTTGAAGATATTGCAAGTAAGGTAAAGGCTGAAAGAATCACAATGACAGCTATTGTTATAATTGGTGACGTGATAAAACCAAAATCATATGAATATTCAAAATTATATGATAAAACATTCAGTCATGGTTTTAGAAAAGCAAAATCTAACAAGAAAACGAAGTAACCTTATTTCTAATACCAATTTTTTTTAGTTTGGATTGGAATTTTTTTGCATCACCTGTAGTAAAAATTTGAAGTCTATTTTTTAGATTTTTACTAGTAACATTTCTTCGTGATATTTTTTGTGCTACAATAATTGCAGGATCTAAAAATCTTACATTAGGAAATGCATCTTTAAGAAAAGGAAGTAAAAATGGTAGATGCGTACTAGATAATGTTGCAACATCAATCTTATGTTGTTGAAATTTCTTTTTTAGTGTTTTTTGGATTATGGTAGAGCAGTATTCGGGTTTATCGATAAATTTTCCAGTTTCAACAAGATTGACAAGACTTGATGAGTTTATCTTAATTATCCTATGTTTCCTTGACTTGATTGTTTCTTTAATGTAATCATCTATTTCTGAGCCATTTACTACTGATTCAGTTGCAAGAATTGCTATATTATGAGGTTGTTTACTTGCAGAAATTTTTCCTAGCGGAGGAAGTACATTGATTATTCCTTGTGGGAGTTTATCTCTTAGTAGTAGTGATGGTGTGTTTGATGCAAGAACAATTAGATCTGGATTAAATTTTTTTGAAATGTTATCAAGTGATTGGTTGATAATTTCTAAAAGTTGTTTTCTTGATTTTTTCCCATATGGAAAGTTTTTTTGATCTGCAAAATAGATAATGTCAGACTTGATCTTTTTTTGAATCTCTTTTATAACCGATAATGACCCAAATCCAGAATCAAACACTACAATTTTCATTCACTCATACCTCTTTTGTTAGCTAAATTTAGTCTAATGTTGATCTAAATACACACCTTTCATTAAGAACCTTTTTTTTGATGATTTTACATGCCGTCATTTCATAAGACATGGGCACAACAAGAAACAGCAGGCATGGCTGCTAAGTTTCGTGATACAGTAAAGCCTCAGGGTGCACTGAAACCACGAATACAGAATGCTGTGAATAAATTGCAGGTACAAACTGCAAAAATGGACACAATGTTGACTAAATTAGATCAACGTGACCAGCAACTATTCACTCGTGTAGTAACAGCCGTACAACAGCATGATACTTCTGCAAGCAGAGTTCTATCGAACGAGTTAGCAGAAATTCGTAAAGTTAAGAAAATGCTTGGTGGTGCAAGAATGTCACTTGAGCAAGTTCAATTAAGATTGTCGACCATTCATGATCTAGGTGATGCAATGGTTGCCATAGGACCAGCAATGAATACTATGAAGGGCTTACAGTCCTCATTGGGTAAATTCATGCCGGAAGCTGATTCAGAATTGAACACAATGACTCAAACACTAAACGGACTAATGGTTGATTCACTCTCTGGAGATGCATTCAATATGGAATCTGATGTTTCAAATGAAGAAACAGATAAGATTCTACAAGAAGCATCTGCTGTTGCTGAGCAACAAATTGGAGAAAAATTTCCATCAGTACCATCACTAGATGATCTACCCTCTCAAACATCAACTTCTACAACATCAACTTCTACATTTGAATAAAGGCGTAGTTCTACCCCTCCTATTTTCATTATTTTTTCCCAATATAGCTCATGCACATATTGATGAACTGTAACATTTCAGATGTACCCATCTTTGATTTACCATGTTTTCTATTTACAAATCTAGTTAGGATTTCTAAACCACGAAAACCTTTTTGTTTTAATTGGTACAACACTTCAATCTGAAATGCGAATCCATCAGATTTGATTTTATCAAACTCAAGGCTTTGTAACGTATTTCTTTTAAACATTCTAAATCCACTGGTGGAGTCTGCAATGTCTATTTTTGCACAAATTTTTGCAATTGCACCAGCAGTAGAATGTGTAATTTTTCTTCCTAACCCCCAACCAACTATCGTTGAACCAACAACATGTCTACTTGCAATCAAAAAATCATAATCGTTGATCTTCTCAATCATTGTAGGAATCTCTCCAGGATCATGAGAGTGATCTGCATCCATCTCAACTATTAACTCCGAATTTAATTTCTCTAATACAAAATTAAATCCATCCTTATATGCTCCACCAAGACCCATCTTTGACGGTCTTTGAATCACTGAAATTCCCTGAAACTTCTCACCCAGTTTTCTGGCTATATCTGCTGTACCATCAGGTGATGAGTCATCAACTATCACAATATGTAGTTCATCAACCAGAACTTTGACTTTTGCAAATAGTTTTTCAATGAGACTAGGTAGAGTTTCTTTCTCGTTATATGTTGGAATGACAACAGCAACATCCATGAAATTTCAACAGATTCTTTAAAGAAATGTTTTGTTATTCAAGGAAAAGCAGTTTCCTTTGATAAGATTGATTCTAATTCAGAAATACTCACACGATTCTGACTCATATCGTCTCTACGCCTAATAGTCACAGTGTCATCTTCTTTTGTTTGGTGGTCCACAGTTATTGCAAATGGAGCTCCAATTTCATCCAATCTACGATATCTTCGTCCTATTGCACCAGAGTGATCCAGAAACGAATCAAATTTTGTTTTAATCTGACGATAAACTTCATCCGTCTTTTCAGCAAGTCCATCTTTTTTTACCAATGACAAAACCCCAACATGTGTTGGTGCGAGGTATGGTTTTATTGATAAAACCATTCTTTCATTTTCCTGATCCTCTCTTAGAGAGTGCTCCAAAATTGTATATAGACTCCTATCTATGCCCATCGAAATTTCAAACACATGTGGTAAGACTTTATCGTCATTATCCATCACTTCAAATTTTTCGTTACTCATCTTTGCATGACTTGACAAATCATAATCTGATCTATAATTACATGCAACCAACTCTAACCAACCTATGGTTGTCTCAACTTCAAAATCAAAGGCAATATCTGCATAGAATGCTTTTTCTTTTTCCCCAAGCTTTCTGAATCTACTCTTTTCCATATCAATTCCAGTCTTTTCATAAAATTCTGCAAGCAAACCAAGATAATATGCAACCAACTTGTTTGGTATAACGCCATTCTCAACTGCGTCTTTACAAGTTAGTACTTGTATTTTATCTGTTAATTGAATATGAAGTAAAGTGTTTTCAATTTCGGCAAATTTATCTAGATCATCTAATTTTTGTGGATTACAAAAAACCTCTATTTCTGCCTGATAAAATTCTCTTAATCTCAGAAGACTCTGTCTAGGGGCAATCTCATTTCTGAAGCTTTTCCCCACCTGAGCAATTCCTAATGGTAGTTTTCCTCGCATTGTTTTGAATAACCTTGGAAAATCTACAAAAATTGATTGACATGTCTCTGGACGTAGATACGCCTCTTCATCTTCAGGTCCAATACCAACTCGAAACATCATGTTAAATTTTTTTGCAGAATCAAACTCGCCTTTGCATTTTGTACAGACTATTTCTTTTTCTCGAATCATTCTGTCAAAATCTGATAGGTCTGCACTTTCTGGAATCTCTATATTTGCAATTTCTGAAATTAATTTATCTGCCCTAAATGTTAATCCGCATTTTTTACACTTGATTATAGGATCTGCAAAATTTCCTAGATGACCCGATGCTTCAAAGACAGATTTTGACATTATCTGTGATCCATCAATTTCAATCATTCTATCACGTCTAACCAACTCACGTCTCCACAGCTCCAAGAATTTATTTTTTATACTAACTCCAGTTGGACCATATTCCCAAAATCCAGCCTGTGCATCTCCATATACCTCACAACTTGGGAAATAGAATGCTCTTTCAAGTGCAAGTTTCATAACGCTTTCGTAATTCATCTACTTGTACCAAATATTCATAGCATAAATGCGTAATTAATCATGCAAGTGCTTTTGCTTTTCTGATGTTCTCAAAATCGTCTCTCATGTCATCAATTGGTGTTTCTAGAACAATTGGAATCTTATTCTTATTCATAATCTTGATCACTTCACCTAACCCCTCATTTCCAATTTCTCCCAAACCTATGTGATCATGCCTGTCCCGATTTGAGTTTAATTCTCCTTTCGAGTCATTCAGATGTAAAATCTTTAAATTTTCCAGCCCAATTGCGTCATTAAATTTTTTGATTGTTTTCTTTACGCCTTCTTTCGTTCTTAAATCATAGCCTGCTACAAAAGCATGACATGTATCAAGACATATACCGAATTTTTTTGAAGGTTTGCATTTTGAAAAAATTTCTCCGAGTTGTGTGAAATCAGATCCTACAGAATTTTTTTGGCCTGCAGTATTTTCCAGAAGAATCATAACATCCGCTTTTGTTTCTGCAACCTTGTTGAGTGCACCTACTAACCTCCTCATTCCATTTTCCTCGCCAGAACCTTTGTGGCTTCCCAGATGTGTAACAAGATATGGAATACCAAGTTTGTCACACCTTTCGATCTCTTGTGTCATAGACTTTATTGATTTTTGATAGCCATCATCATCTGGAGACGACAGGTTTGGCAGATATGGCATATGTGCGCATGTAGCCATTCTATCGATTTTTTCAATCTGTAATTTTTCTTTGAATTTTTTCACTTCAAAAGGATCCAAATCTTTTGCGAACCAACTACGCGGGCTTCTTGTGAAAATCTGGAATGCACTACACTCTCGTTCAACTGCATTATCCACAGCTATATCAAGCGATCCAGATATTGAAACATGTGCACCTATCTGCATGATCTAAGAAAAAGTTCTGATAATTTAAATGAGTAAAAGGTTAAAGCTGTTGTTTATGTACTGAAATTTTTAAACTAAGTCAGTGAATCATAACTATGATTAATTTGGGCACTGATGAAATTGTCAAATATCCATTCTTAGCTGAGGCAGGAAAATATCTAAGTGATAAAGGTTTTTCATTGAATCAGTTTGGAACTGATCCTGATCTTAAAAGAATTGTAAGCATGGCTTTTGATCGCATCAAAGTTGCATCTGATGGCAAGATATACAACTCCAATCTGTCAACAAACGACTCATTAGCAATGGAGGTTTTTTCATTTCTAATTGCTGTTATTCTCCTGAAACTTACTGGAATGCATACTCTTATTCGAAGATTTTCGCTTGCTGAGGCTAGACGCTCTGAACGTTTTTTGGAAAGAGATCTATCAAACTATAAGGATAAAACAAAGGAACAACTTGCACTGCAAATAATGCATGAACTTTTTTCAATCACGATTAAAAAGCAAGACGATGATTTTATTATTCCAATTTCAAATTATCTTAAACATTCAATTAATTTTCATGAGCGTGAATGGAAATTAATTAATAGAAAAGTAAACAGTGGTAATGTCCTTCTAACATCACATGAGACAGTAAGACTAGTAAGGAAAGAGATCGACCTTTACATATCATCAAAAATACATTCATCAAATACGCCTGAGATGATTGAAGGTTTTCAAGAATATGTTGATAAACTAAGAATTCTTGCAAAAAAGTTTGAGGTTAAGATTGTTGAATCATCAGAACATCCGCCTTGCATAAAACACGCAATAGAAGTTCTAGAGAAAGGGGAAAATCTACCTCACTCTGGAAGATTTATGCTTGCAACATTCTTACTTGCTAAGGGTCAACAAGTTGAACAAATTGCTCCATTGTTCAAAAACGCACCTGATTATAACGAAAAAGTAACCCTTTACCAGTTAAATCATCTATCGGGCAAAGCCAGTACAACGTCGTATAATTGTCCATCATGTGAAAAATTAAAGAGTCAGAATCTTTGTTTTGCAGTTCCTGAGTGTGATAATATAATTAATCCAATTCAATTCGGAAGAAAACGAGTTTAGATGAACGATAAAGATATTGCATTGTTAGAAGAATCATTTAAAAAATTCTATTTTGATAATTTCAATCTAATTCATGTTCCAGAAAATCCTAGTCAAAGGGAATTTGGATTTCAGAAGTTTAATTCGAAAATGAGCAGACATATTTCCCTAAAATCAGATAAAGAACTTCATCTTTTACTAATGGAAAAAACCCCATCGGATGTTTATTGTTCCAACGCCTGTTACTCATTTCCTAATTTACCTATGAATGAAAAAGACTGGAAAAACGCAGAATTAATTTTTGATATTGATGCAAAGGATCTTGATGTTAGTAATAGAGATGAACATTCTTGTGTTAGATGCACAGAATGCAATGAAATCACATCATTACAACAATCCTGCCCAAAATGTAAATCGAGCAAACTTTCAAAGATCACTCTTTCATGTAATGATTGTATCATCGCAGCAAAAGATCAGGTAAAAAGGCTTAATGACATTCTAGTTGATGATTTTGATATAAATCAAAAATCTATTGAAGTTTTCTTTTCAGGAAACGAAGGTTTTCATATATACGTAAACAATTCTGACTTTCAACTAGTTGGTGCAAAAGAAAGAGCCGAGATCGTTGATTACATCACGTTTCGTGGTGCTATCCCAGAAACTTTTGGTTTTAAAAAAAACAATCAACAAAAGATTACACTTCCAGATTTTAGCGAATCTGGTTGGCATGGAAGATTATCTAAGACACTTTATGGTTCAAAATCAAAAAGACCAGAAATAAGTAAGAAAATAATTTCATCTGGTTATACTGGATTTCAAAAGCAGTTGGATGTAGCAAAAAATCAGATCGGTGTTCGAATTGATCCTAATGTCACGGTTGACATACACAGAATATTTAGACTTCCTGGATCCCTAAATAGTAAAAGTGGGTTAGCAAAGATTCTTGTAAATGATATTGATAAGTTTGATCCATATGTGGATGCATGTTTTATTGACGCAGACAATGTAGAAGTTATTGCAAACTGTCCAATTCAATTTTCACTTAAGAATAAAAAATTTGGTCCTTATCACCATGAAATTATTTCGGTACAAAAATACGCTGCTGTTTATATGATTTGTAAAGGTATAGCAAATCACACATAAGTTCATAATTGATATGAAAATGTTCTGATAAGGTATTTAATGCTCATGAGACAGAATTAATTTAGTTTTGTATAGCGCAGAAAAACAAGATGGAGATGCACCTCCTCCCGATGCTGGGAAATTAATCAGGATTGGAATTGTTGCAATAATTGCAGTTGTATTTTTTGCACTAGCAGGAAATCAAGCTGTTATTCTATCAATGAATGTAACTGAATTTGCCGACACATTCACCAAACCGCTATTATTCTCATTGGTTGGAGGAATAGTTTTAGCTGGAATAGCACTAATTCGCATAAATGTGGTAAAAAGGTCATCCATTTTTTGGTTCTTTATTAAAACAGCTATTAATTTTATGAATAGAAGTCCACAAGCAGAACCTGGCGATACAATTCCAAATTATAACGAATACAAAATTTCTGGAATTCATTTTGCTATTTGGCAGATTACAAAAGTCTTACTGTTTGGTGCATTTTTTGCAAATCTAATGTTTGGTTTTGGTTTGTTCTATATAATGGATGGAAACGATCTTGGTCTTGAAAATGTTCAAGCAATTTTCTCATTACCATTTGTAACTCCACCAAACGATCCTTCATATGCTATGGATAATGTTGCTCCAATGATTCCTTCATTACTCATAATAATACCGCCAATATTGGCTGTAATAGGCCTACGTTTGATTCTATACGTAGGATTTCATTCCATAATCAAAGTAGTCACATCATATATTCATGATACAACCGACGGCAAAGCTCGTTATCTTAACTATCTATCAACTATTGAAGGAATAATTGGTATTGGCATAATTTGGGTTGCATTTAACATGTTTTTCACAGACACCATTGATTATAACACAAGATATGCAATTGGTGGAACATTTGTAATTGGTTTTGCACTGATTGCTTTTTCAATTTTTGATAGAATGAGAGCTAGAGTTCTAACTCATATGTTCAAGCGTGATGTATACATACGTATTATCACCATCATAGCAATTGCACTAGTTGTAGGTATCGCGATGGGTGTTAACAACAGTGTGGCTGACGCAAAAAAAATCGAGTATCTAGGACCATACACAGCACAACAAATAGGAGTTAACAGATATCTTGCTGAATTAGACATGATTATTGAAAATACTCACGAAGTAAACATTCCAACGGTAAATCCAAACATGATTGATAATTATGTTAAAGATAATGATGACGTTCTAAGTAAAATTAGAGTTTGGGATTGGAATGCGGCTTTTGCAAAATTAAAGCCAGAGATTGGTCTTATCCCATATGTTGATTTTGAAGATAATGATATTCTAAGATTTAATGACAAATTGTACTGGACAGCATCAATGAAACCAATATTACCATCATCCGTCAGCCTTGAAAACCAATGGTATAACGAACATTTGGTTTACACTCATGTACCTGATGGATTTCTAACTCTAGAAGCAACTGAAGGTCAAATTGTAGATAGTTCTGAATTGTTTACTCAAAGAGCAATTTATTATGGTGAAGGCGGTCTGTTAGACGAAACCTGGTCTGGTTATCCAGTTAATCGTGAGCAGAGTGCAGAATTGGCTGGTGCAAAATATGATGGAACTGGAGGCGTTGATGTTGCACCACCATTAAGCTGGATATTCGAAGCAAACTTTCTGCTTTCATATCCTGGTGAGTCGGTACACATTATGCGATACAAGGATGTAAATGAAAGAATGCAAATATTATATCCATACTTTTTGTACAATCTGTTTGGAAAGGAACTAGACTCTTATCCAGTTACTGATGGAACAAACACATATTGGTTGGTTCCACTAATTGTTGGATTTGATACGAGAGACATTCCATATACCGCAGGAAATCCATATCTTAGATTAGCTGGATATGGATTGGTTGACACGTATAACGGCGACATTAGTTTGATCAAATATGGTGATGGTTTCTTTTCAGAAATGATGATGAGTCAATATGCTGATGACATTATTGAAACTCCATCTTGGTTAGAGGAACAGATCAGATATCCAGAAGAGTTATTCAACTGGAAAACTGAGATGTATAATATCTATCACGTTACAGATGTAGAGACATTTATTCAGGCAAACGAGTTCTATGAAATTCCAAGAGGTTTGGATACATACTTTGTTGAAGCTAAACCACCAGGATTTGAAGAAACAGAATTTATCGGCTTACTTTCACTCGAATTACGGGGTTCACAGGGAAGAAACTTGGCAGGATATATGGTAGTTGAAAATGATTTGTCTAATCTTGGTAAAATGCAATTCTATGAAGTTCCATTAGATTCTGAGACGAAACTTCTTGGACCAACGTCAGTCCGTGAAGCATTAGATCGTGATCCTGACTTTGCCCAATTAAAGACACTCTTAAGAAATCCAAGGATTGGTGACAATATTCTTTATCGTGTAGGTGACCATGACACATACTTTATTCCTGTTTATACTGCAGGCGCAGGTGGTGTTGTAGCACAATTAGGTACAATTGCTGCCGTTGGTGCAGGATTTACTGGAGAATACTATGTTGGACTTGGCGATACACAAGAGGAGGCATTTGAAGCATATCTGCAGAAGCTATCTGGAATAGTACCAACTTCAAGAAACGGTGACGACGCAGTACAATTAGATAAAGATGAAAGAATTGCGAAAGTTTTGGCAATCTTTGAAGACAAAGGACTTGTTATGATTAAACCAACATCCATACAGATCCCAATTTCATTCCTAGAAGGTGAGATTGTGTTCTACACAGAGTCTGATCTAGAAGACACTGAAATTATCATCTCTGACTTTGTTGAAAACATGGTGGTTAGTCCTAGAATAATGATGTGGGAAGATGAATCTGTAATCTACTTGGGTACTGTAAAAGTAGTTGACGGCATAGCTGAATTGCATTACATCTCAATTCAGGTTGGAAAATAATCAAGTTCATGTTACTAGTAGTTGATAACGGATCAGTGTTTACAACAAACATTTCCAAGATTCTTTTAAAAAATAAAATAGAATTTAATGTAATTAACTTCGAACAAATAACTGATTCTGATCTTACAAAATCTAATGCGTTTATTTTATCAGGACGGCGAAAAAACGAGCAAAGAATGAATGCTACTAATTCAGAAATTATTAACCATGTAGTGTCTGAGAAAAAACCTTTACTTGGAATATGTTATGGTGCGGAAATTCTTGCCTTGACATTAGGCGGTACTATTCGTAAATCAGAAGATATTACTAAAGGAATACATATCGTGAATGTAAAAACACCTAATCCACTATGTGAACAAGATCTACAGGTGTATCAAAGTCATGGTTATGAAATTGCTAAATTAGGCACTAAACTAACAAATTTTGCAACATCTGATACTTGCCAGCATGAAATGATCAAACATAAAACTCTACCAATTTTTGGAACACAATTTCATCCTGAGATGACAGAAGATGGGCAATTACTCATTGAATCTTTTTTAAAAATTATACATTGAAATATGCAACTGATTGTCACAAAAAAATGGTAAAAAAATTAGAAATTGATTATAACGAGAAAGGAGAGATCATTTCGCCTACATATGTCGAGATAGCTTCAAAAATTAACGAAATAATTGATATGTTAGAAAAATAAAATGCGGAGTGCGGGATTTGAACACGCGACCTCCAGCTTGGGAAGCTGACGTCCTGCCGGGCTAGACTAACTCCGCGCGAATCAAACTTTCAGATTAGTATTATATAGTTTAATCAATGTGAAATATTATGGATGCAAAATGCCCAGAATGTGAACAAGTAGCACAGACAGATGATGATTTAACCAAAGTTACATGCTCACATTGTAATTTTGAATCTACATACGATGAATATATTGAGATAATGAAAGATCAAGCACTTAACATGACAGCCGATTATATCCCTGACAGATCAGGTTTTTAGTCACCAGAAGTTTCCCTTATCTGAACAATCAAGATGTGAACCACACCTTGGACATATCAAATGGCAAGCCTGAATATCCAACATTACTTCTTCACAACGTGGGCATTCTGTTTTTTCTCTCACAAACTTTCAACAAAAAAAATAATAAAAGATTTTTTGATAACTTGATTTGTCCAAAGGTTAATTAGGAGTTCACATTTTTTTTAGATCCTTGGCAAATTTCAAACTAACAGTATCAGATGTTAAAGGCAAGTCCATTACAAAAGAATTGAAGGATACAGAAGCAAACCCATTAGTTGGACTTCAGGTAGGTTCTGAAACTGACGCTGTGATAGTAGGTTTATCTGGAAAGCTGAAAATTACAGGTGGAAGTGACAAATCAGGCGTTCCAATGAGGCCAGATTTTCATAGTCCTGCTAGAAAATACATTCTATTAACAAAGGGAGTTGGATTACAAGATACTGAAAAAGGACTAAGAAAAAGGAAACTCGTTAGAGGAAATATAATCTCAGATGAAATTTTTCAAGTTAATTGTAAATTTGACGGTGAAATAAAAACCGAAGAAGCACCAAAAGAAACTGAAGCACCAAAAGAAGCTAAAGCACCAAAAGAAGCTAAAGCACCAAAAGAAGCTAAAGCACCAAAAGAAGCTAAAGCACCAAAAGAAGCTAAAGCACCAAAAGAAGAAGTCAAAAAAGACTAAAACAAAATTCTAAAAAAGGCATACCTTAACATAGCACAATTTTCAAATCTAGTAAATGCATTGGAAAGATTCTCTCCCTGATTGGTATGTAAAAAAATATGGGCACCAACCTTGTGTGAATATTGGTACTGCTGGGCATGTAGATCATGGAAAGACTACATTAATTCAAGCACTAACAGGAAAATGGACAAGTGTTCATAGTCAAGAACTAAAAAGAGGAATTACAATACGAGTTGGATATTCTGATGCGGCATTTTACAAATGCCCAGATTGTGAACCACCTGCAAACTATTCAACATCTCAAAAATGCCCGAATTGTGAGAAAGAAGGTGATCTAACTAGAGTAGTTAGTTTTGTGGATAGTCCAGGTCATGAAAGTTTGATGGCAAATATGCTTTCAGGATCCGCCTTGATGGATGGAGCAATTTTGCTTGTTGCAGCAAATGAAAAAGTGCCACAGGCACAAAGTAAGGAGCATCTACTAGCACTACAAACGCTTGGAATAACTCAGATAGTTGTTGTACAGAACAAGGTCGATCTTGTCTCATACAAAGACGCATTATCAAATTATTCTGATATTGCAAAATTTGTTAAAGGTTCAAAAGCAGGTAAATCACCAATTATACCAATTTCTGCACAATCTAATCTAAATTTAGACGCATTAATTTTTTCAATTGAAGAAACCATAAAAACACCTGAAAGAAATGAATCAAAAAGTTCTGTAATGCATGTTTTGCGTTCATTTGATATCAACAAACCCGGAACCAAAATTAATGAAATGAGAGGCGGTGTTATAGGTGGCAGTTTAACTCAAGGACAATTGAGAATAGGTGATGAGATTGAAATTAAACCAGGAATATTTAATGAAAAGAAAGAGAATTATGAACCAATTCATACTGAAATCGTTTCATTAGGAACTGGTGCTGGAACAGTCGATTCAGTAAAACCCGGTGGTTTAGTTGCAATTGGAACAAAACTTGATCCATCTCTGACACGGGGAGATTCATTTTTAGGGTCAGTTATTGGCAAGCCTGACTCTTTACCTGAAAATTCTAACACCGCTAGTTTGAAAGTTAATCTATTTGATTCAGCTGTAGGTTCAGGTAAAGATGAAAAGATTTTACCGATAACATCTGGTGAAAGTTTACGAATTAATATTGGAACTGCACCAATTCTTGGAAAAGTAACAAAGGTTAATTCTGAAATTATTGAACTATCCCTTAGAAGATCTGTATGTCTTTTTAACGATAGTAATGTTGCAATCAGTAGAAGAATCTCTGATAGATGGAGATTGATTGGTGCTGGAACAGTTGGTTGATATAATTTCTGATACAAGTTTCTTAATTCATCTAGCTACACATAGAATTTCAAATATAGATTCAATCGAGACTGAGATTGGAAATCTTTCATTTATTGTGCCTAATATTGTAAAAAAAGAACTAGAGCATTTAGCAAAAGATCCTGATAAAAATACTACTGCAACACAAACTATTGAACATATTAAAAATTTTAAAACAAATTCAATTACAGGAAAAACAGCTGATCTAGGAATATTAGATTTTGTAGGGAAAAATGGTGGAATAGTAGCAACAATGGATAAAGAACTAAAAAGTAAGATCAAAGATGCTGGCGGCTCAGTTTTATCAATACATAACGATAAGATTGTTCTTGAAAACTAGAAAACTTTATTTTAAAAATAATTATTAATGAAGCATGTCTGAATTTTCCATATCTAGTGAGCAATTTGAAGATGGAGAAGAGATTCCAAAGAAATTTGGCTATAAGCATGGAAACAATTATCCAGGAATAACTTACAATAATGTACCAGATGATGCCGAATGTGCAGCATTAATCATGGACGATCCAGATGCAATGGCTGCAGTAGGAAAAGTTTGGGTTCATTGGTTATTTTACAACAGAACTCCGACTCATCCCAACATGTACCCTGTAATTTCTGGGAAAAACGACTTTGGTGAAATTGGTTATGGTGGACCCGCACCTCCAGACAAACGGCATACGTATGTCTTCAAAGCATATGCTCTTGATGTAGATTTAGATCTGAAAAAAGGTTTTTCCAAACAAGAATTAGAGGATGCAATGAAAGATCATATTCTTGCTGAAGCAAAACTGACAGGAACTTTTGCACCATAACTTCATACAAAAAGCCAAATACCATCACAATGCCGTTGCTATATGTTATCAAACGCAAAATTATTTTCTGTTGGTGACTTTGATTTTAGGCTACAACACCTACTGATTATAGGAATTTTAGCTATATCCGTATCCACGTCAGCACTATTACGTGCACAACCTGCAGATTATGGATTTCAACTACACGAGTTTGACCCTTTTTTTAATTATCGCGCAACAGAATTTATTGTTAACAATGGATATGAGGCATATTTTGAATGGCATGATGAAAAATCTTGGTATCCATTAGGAAGAAATGTTTCTGCATCCTCACAGGCAGGGCTGCATCTTATTACAGCAACTTTCTATAACATTTTTGGTGGAAACTCATCACTTTATGATTTTACAATAATGTTTCCACTAGTAATTGGTTCATTAACATGCATTGTTGTTTTTGCGTTGGTACGTGTAATTGGTGGTACAACAGCTGGCCTAATAGCATCTTTGATGTTTGCTGTTTCATTACCTATTATTCTTAGAGGTTTCATTGGATGGTTCAAATCAGAACCACTTGGATTATTTTTAGGTTTTATTGGCATCTACCTCTTTGTATCAGCCATAAAAACTAACAAAGGAAAAACATCACTCATAAAATTAATTTTTGGAGGAATATTTATCGGACTTGGTTTTGCATCTTGGGGAGGAATTCAGTTCTTCTTACTACCATTGGCAGCATTTATCATTGCATTACCATTTTTTAGAAATGATAACAAATTCTTATTCTGGGCAATTCCTACATTTGCCATTTCATTATTATTGACGACACTATCGTTTGAAAGACCCGGAATTAGTTTTGTTTGGGGATATGGTGGTTTTCTTGTTATACTACCAACATTATTCATGATGCTGATTTTAACTGTTCAAAAATTTAGTAGTGCCGGGACAAAGATTCGGAATTCTATTATTGTATTAGGCGGATTTGCAGTATCAGGCTTAGTAATTATTCAAGTGATGTTCCAAAACCAGCATTTGCCATCATTTAGGTATCTGAATGCAGTTAATCCATTTTTGAGCTCAAAAGATCCGTTAGTCTCTTCAATTGCAGAACATCAGTCAACAAGTTTAACATATTCGTTTGAGTTCTTATCCATATTCATAATCTTTGGATTGATTGGTGCATGGTTGATATTTTCCACCAAATCGAAAAATCCTAATTTTTCGATTCCAACCACCATGAAAGTATTTGCATTAATCTTTGGATTTGTTGGAATATACACTAGTTCAGCATTTATTAGACTAGAATTATTTGGCTCTATTGCTTTAATGATTTTAGGCTCAGTTGGTTTAACAATTCTGTTGCAACACATATTACAAAAACATAATATGCCAATCAAAATTATTTTTTGTGCAATTATTATCGGACTATTTATTGCACCCATGGTATTGCCAGAAAACACAAACTGGATAACATATGGTAAACAACCACCACCAATTTATAATGGAGCCACGTTTTTTAAATTTACTAGTACTGATTGGTTGGACGCAACAGCTTGGTTAAAAGAGAATACACCAGATGATTCTGTAGTCTTTTCATGGTGGGATTATGGATACTGGATTACAACACTTAGTGATCGAACAACACTAGTGGATAATGCGACATTTGGTACAGCACAAATACAAAAAGTTGCGAAAACTTTCTTGTCACCAGTAAATGATGCATGGGTGATTTTAGATTCTAGCACAGATACGGATATCTCAGAACATCTTGTATCTTTACCAGATGATATGGATAGAATCTTGTATGAATATAACACAGAGATATTTACTGATCCAGAGGAATGTCTTGAGGTTTCTGGCATTATCCAGAAACCAGGCACATGGGTTTTTGTATCTGATAACGATGGAACTGATTCAGTTTTAACTGCACCGTGTAAAAATCCAAGATATAATGTAGCCAGCCTAGAAACAGCAGGACTAGATGCCGACTACATTGTGATTTATGTTGCAGGACAAAGATATGAAACAGATTCTGTTCCGCTTTATGAGATTCATGGTGGCGCTGATGAGTCTAAAATTCCATGGTGGATCACAATTGCAGAAGAAAGACACTCAAAATATTACATAGATGGTTCTATACCCAATAAAAACCTCCTCTCGAATACATTAATTGGTAATCTATTACCATTTTCCATCATTACATATTTAGATCCAAATACGATGGAGCAATACTCGGATTATCGTAGAGGGCTCATTCCAATTTATGTACAAAACATAAAATTCCATGATCTTGATGGACCATTTACACTTGCTTATGCATCACCTAATTTTTCTGAACAGGGTGCTGGTCTTTTACATTCGGTATTGATCTACAAAGTCAATCATGAGTTTGTACCATAGGAAAGTGAATCTAATTATTTTTATCCAAAATCCTATATCTCATATATTTATCATCAGGCGAAAATTTTGCTGGATGAACACTAACAGTTTTTTCTTTACATGTATCGCAGGACTCTTTTAATGAATATTTCTTGCATTTAGAACATTTTCTTAATTGAAAGTGCATTATCCCTCACCAGTTTTTTTGGATTCTTCCCTCGAAAATTTGAATACACCATCAAGTTTTGATGAGTTTTTCTCGATTTTTTCGATAATAGGTTTCAACGTTTTTTCAGCAGTTTTAAAATCTTGGGCAACAACACTAAGTCGATACCTTGGTGCTCCTAAATACGATATCTCGATTTTATCATTTTGGTTTTCTTTTATTGCATCTAATAATATTTTTTTAATAATTTCTATACCATTTGATTTGTTACTAGTCATTTCTAATATTCCTCTAATTTCAACTGTTGGGAGTTTAATTTTTTTACTAATTTCTTCAATTATATTTTTTATTTTTTCTGATACATCCAAATCATCAATTACATTGATACCTTTTGTTCCAATTGCAATAATAGCATCATAAACTGATTTGTATTTCGATAATAATTTTTCTTCTAATTCATCTATTTCTTCCGAAGATAGTTTTATTTTATCTTGAATGTTCTTTAAAATACTTTGTTCCTTTTCAAATCGTTTAACATCCAATAATTTCTTTTTTCTTTGTTCTTTTGAGATCTGTTTCAAAGAAAGATCAATCTCTGCTCTGTCCGCTTGAATTTTTTTTACTAGTAGAACTTTTTTATCTCCCTCCTTGACAAATTTTGTAACTTTTCGTACCCAACCCGGAGCAATTTCTGATATATGTAAAAACCCTTGAATGTTATCATATTCATCTAATGAAACATACGCACCGTGGTCTCCAGTTTTTTTAACTGTAGCAATAACAATCTCACCTATTTCAGGTAATTCTTGAGTCTCTGTAGTCATGTGTTCAATGATTTTTGAGCTAATTTAACAGTGATGTTTAGAAATCAATCCCTTTTTTTGCTTTAATTCCAGATCTGAATGGATGCTTAACTTCTTTCATTTCTGTTACTAAATCAGCTAATTCAATAATTTCCACTTTTGCATGATTTCCTGTTAAAACCAAATCTAATCTCTCTGGTTTTATTTTTATCAAGTCTATTACACTACTAGAATTTATCAAACCAAGATTAACTGCATAATTGATCTCATCCAAAATAACAAGATCATATCGGTCTGATAGGATTTTTTCTTTACAGATTTTCATAGCTTCTTCTGCATATTTTTCATGATCCTCTTTCGGACTGTTATCATCTAAAATTCCTACAAATCCCTTACCAACTGCAACAAGCTCAAATCCAGGTGCAAGTTTTTTTGATGAATCCATCTCACCATAATGCCATGATCCCTTGATGAACTGAATCATGCAAACCTTATGATCATAACCAATTGCTCTTAATGCCATTCCAAGTGCAGCAGTTGTTTTTCCCTTTCCACCACCCGTATACACAATTACCAATCCATCTATAGCCATAATTGAAATTCCTTTCTCACATACTAAAATGATTATAGATCCATGATTGAATCCATTTAAATAAAAAACTAATAAAGTAATTGAATTGAGAATACTAAGATTAGTAATTGCTGGATCAACAAGTGGCGTTGGTAAGACATCTATCACAAGTGCCATTATTTATGGCCTAAAAAAACGAGGTTACAGTGTACAACCGTTTAAAGTTGGACCTGATTACATAGATCCAAGTTATCTCAGTTCCATCTCAAATAACGAAACTAAAAATCTGGATGTTTGGTTGATGGGAAGAAATGAGCTAGTAAGAAGCTTTGTGGCAAACTCCACTTCTGATATTTCAATTATTGAGGGTGTAATGGGATATTACGATGGTTTTGGTGGTAAAACAAATCATGCAAGTACTCATCATGTTGCCACACTATTGAAATCCCCAGTAATTTTGATTTTGGATGCAAGTAAAACATCAAGATCAATTGCTGCAACTGCATTAGGATTCACTAAATTCCACAAAAATTCTAGAATTGCAGGCATAATTCTAAATAAACTTGGAAGCAAAAAGCATGAAGTGTTATGTTGTAATGCATTAGAAAATCTAAAAATTCCAATAATAGGCTCAATTCCTAAAAATTCTGATAATATTTTAGAATCAAGGCATCTTGGATTAATTCCTGTTAGGGAGAAAGAACAACTTCAGAAAAAAATCAAAAAAATGTCACAACAACTTGCAGATTATCTTGATTTTGATATACTTACCAAGATCTGTAAAAATGTAGAACATCTACCAAAAATTAAGTCACAAAAATTCAAGAACCCAAAAATTTCGGTTGCAGTTGCACTGGATAATTCTTTTAATTTCTATTATCATGACAATATAACTGCCTTAAGACGTGAGGGTGCAAAAATCAAATTTTTTAGTCCAATCTCTGATAAGGAAATTCCTAATTGTGATTCTATCTATATTGGTGGTGGCTTTCCTGAAATTTTAGGTAAAAAACTAAGTCAAAACACTACAATGAAAAAATCTATCAAACAAGCTGCTGAAAACGGAATTCCAATTTATGCTGAATGTGGTGGATTAATGTATCTTACAAAATCAATCAAACATAATAATCAGAAATACAAGATGGTAGGTTTGTTTGATGCTGAAACTGAGATGACTACAAAAATGACATTAAATTATACTCAAGGCAGAATCACTTCTAATTGCTTAATCTCTCCACCAAGAAATTTCAATGCACATGAATTTCATTATTCAAAAATAACTAACATTCGTAAAGATGCAAAATTTCTTTACGATCTTAAAATTGGTGAGGGAATTTCCTCAAAAAAAGATGGTTTTTCAGAATACAACGTACTTGCATCATACTGTCATCTTTATTTTGATAGTGCAAAATTTGCTACAAACATGGTTCGAAATTCAATCTAGCAGTTTAGAGAGATTAAAGTGTGCCATGTGTTCCGTCACATTTTCCACTTTCATCATTACTATGTTTGCATCCACAAAAAGCAATAAATCCATCTTCAGTAGCCTTGAAAATTTTTGGTCCTA
>Ga0257107_1000224_pt1 | contig 21794 bp, 24 predicted proteins | sample LP_taG_2_FD_190178 | JGI IMG/M metagenome (GOLD analysis project Ga0257107, IMG submission 190178) | Marine microbial communities from Northeast Subartic Pacific Ocean, Canada - LP_J_2011_P26_500m | ecosystem: Environmental > Aquatic > Marine > Oceanic | place: Canada: Northeast Subartic Pacific...
CAACATACTTTACTAATTTTTTTGGAATTTTAAACCAGACTTTAACTTCTTTGGGTTTTTTCTCCATTTTTGTAATAGCTGCAACACCATCAACGTGACCCAATACAAAATGTCCCTCTAATCTTTCACCCACCTTCAAACTTCTTTCTATATTGATCAGACTACCAACTTTTAGATTCCCAAGATCAGTTTTTTTCATTGTTTCATCGATCATCTCAAAATTACAAATGTTTTTTGAAATTTTTGTTGCACTTAAGCATACTCCGTTTAGTGCAACACTTTGTCCAATTTTTAGACCTTTAGAATTTTTTCCAAGATCAACTGATACTTTGATTGCACTTCTATTTCTAGTCTTTCGGTCAATTTTTGTAATTTCACCTGTTCCAGTAATAATTCCAGTAAACATTGTTACATAATATAAGATTGAATATAAATAATATACCATTTTTTCTAACTTAAGCATGAACAAAGAAAAGAAAAAACAAGCACAAAATGAAAACAAAGATGCTGATAATGCTCTAGATGGTAAAACTCTCCATGATTTGTACCGTCACTCTACAAAATTAATTAAATAATTATTTAGATATTTCTAGTAATTTCTTAGCTCTTTTGTAATGGACTTCGTCAATCATTTTTCCATCAATTACTGTTGCGCCCTTTCCTTTCTTTGTTGATTCATCATATACTTTTACAACACGATTAGCCCACATGATTTCTGTTTTGTTAGGATGAAAAATTTTATGAACTGTACTAAGTTGGTCTGGGTGAATTACACTTTTGCCCGAATAGCCTAAACTACGACCAAGTTTACAATCCTTTTTCAATCCAGTTTTATCTTTGATATCTTGCCATATACCATCTATAGAATACACACCTGCGGCAGTTGCTGCAACTGGAATTTTATATCTTGAATATTTCGAACCTGTTGGATTTCCTTTTGTGTATTCTATTTTCATATCATTTAGCAAATCAAAGATTCCAAATACTATTGCGTCAATTCTTTTGCTGCATGAAGCAATTTCATAACAATTAATCACGCCTAGGGAGGATTCAATTGATGGAATTAATCTAATATTCTTTATTTTTCTTTTTTTCTCTAGTACATCAATTGTTTTTTCAATTTTCTTTAATTCTTTAGCAGAATTTACCTTTGGAATTACAATTCCATCAAGTCCTTTTTGAACAATTTCTTTTAGATCCGCATCAATCTTGCCAGACTCTGGTGAGTTTATTCTTGCAAAGACATTTGAGGAGAATTGTTTTCTTTGTTTTAATGAAGTTTTGATCAGTTTCCTGGCCTTTTTCTTTTCTTTATCTGGTACAGAATCTTCTAAATCAAAACATATTATATCGGCTGATAGTAATTTTGCTTTTTCTAAAAATCGTGGGTTATTTCCTGGAACAAAAATTAGACTTCGAAAAAGATTTGCCATTAATGATTAAGCGCCTTCAGGCTTCATTAAGATTTTGCCAAACAAACCTTTACCAGTGAGCATCTTTGTGTGTGCTTCTGCTGCTTGTTCAAACGACCAAGTAGAATCAATTGTAGCGTTTATCTTACCTTGACCCATCCAATAGACACCTTGATCTAGTTCAGCACGAGTTCCTTGTGTTGAGCCAAGTATGTTAATTCCCTTAAAGAATACATGCCGCAAGTCAGTCTCTGCATTATATCCTGTAGTTGCACCACATGAAACTAATGTAGCACCATATTTTAGGTTCTGTAGTTGTTTATTCCAGTGTGTCTGACCTATATGATCGAATGAGATGTCAATTCCTGGTGAGACTCCAGTCTCTTTTGCAATCTCTTTAGTAATTCCTCTAACTTCTTTATGCCAATCATCTTTTCTGTGGTCTACAGCATAATCAGCACCAAGTTCCTTACATTTATCCAATTTATCAGGGCTTGCAGTTGCAATTACCTTACAATTATATAATTTTGCAATTTGAATACCAAAACTTCCTACACCAGAACCACCACCCATAATAAGTACAGTTTGTCCAGGTTTTATCTTGGCTCTACCAACTAACATATGCCATGATGTTAGAAGAGTCATAGATGCTGCTGCCGCTGCATCATAACTTACGCTATCAGGAAGTTTGACTACGTTAACTTCCGGAAGATGTGTAATTTCTGAAAATGCTCCCCAGTTTGGACCAGTCTGAAAACCCCAGATAGTTCTTTTTTCACAATCAAATTCTCGTCCATCTGTACATGCACTACATACTCTACATGACATGTTTGAGTGTGACATTACCCTATCACCGACTTTGATATTAGTTACTTCGTCACCTACTTCAATTACTTCACCTGCTGCATCAGAACCAGAAATATGTGGTAATGGAACGGGTACTGGTTGTCCTCGCATTCCCCAAATATCATTAAAGTTTAACGCGGAAGCTTTTACTTTGAAGACCACTTCATTGGGTTTTGGTTTTGGGTCATCAACATCTTTTACTTTTAATATTTTCTTAAAATCATCATCAGGTGCATATTCTTCATACACTAAACCTTTCATGAAGACTAACCTATTTTACCCCTAATTATATTTTCTTGAGATTATACTCTATTGATCTTAAAGTCACGTTTTGGTTGCTGTGCTGACAATAAAATCTGCTTTAGTTGCTCATCTGTTATTTGACCTTGTACTTTTCCTTGTGCAGATAATCCAATTAGATAGTTTTCAACTAGATTTGCAAGTTCAGGTTTTACCATTTTCACATTATTAAGACGTAATCTAGCTTCTGATGAAAGAATTTGTTTTAACATTATTTCTTTCTGTGCATTGATTTGTTCTTCGGTTGGGTGTCCTTGTTGTTCATCATTAGGATTACTCATAAAATCACTAAGAGTAAATTTTGAGTTTTGGAGTGATTTTAATTAATTCGTTAAGAATTTCGGTGGAGAGTTTATCCAGTTTTTGCATTCCTTGACTAGTAACAACACTACCTTTCTTCTCAACCTTCTCAAGATATCCTAGTTTTTCAAGACCATGTATTGCATTCCTAATAACCGCACCGCTTGCATCTTTGTGGTGTCTAGCACCATAGTACATGTTTCTTTTTCCATCACCATAAATGGTTCTGAGATCATTTACAGTAAGAGGACCGTGAAGGTAGATCTTTCGTAATATTGAAGCACATCTTGTATACCACCAATCAGATTTTTGTGGAGGTTTATCTGCATGTGCACCAGTTTTTACAAATACTGCCCAACTTGGAGCAGGAATATCTTCAGTTTTTAGTACTTCAGATAATTTTAGGATCAAATTATCTGCCGGTACATCATAGATCTTTGCCATCTGTTAAAAAACTTGATAGTCGTTTTATAAATCATTGAGGTATCAGTTTCCTGTATGTATGATTACAGAAATTACAAGTAATACGTATAGATTTTACATTACTCCGTCCAATTCGAACTCTTGAAGATATAGATGGTACAATAAATTTTTTGCACTTTTTACAAAAACTCGTTTGAATTTGCCACGGCATTCTTATTTTAAATCTCATAGATATTTGTCTTGCAATCTGTGCTTGTCTTTCTGCTAGGTTAGGATTATTACGAGCATTTGAAATAGCACTATCAAATAAAATAAGAATGCGTTGTGCCGCTATTTCTTTTTTTGAGTTTTTCATAATTATCTATAAAAAACCATCATAAAAAATTAATTATAAATGCAGTCAGCGGGATTCGAACCCGCGTCACAGGGTTGGAAACCCCGAATACTAACCAGGCTATACTATGACTGCATAAAGAAGAAAAAATTTCTTCCTAAATAAAAATGGTTTTTTCGTATTCATATAGAATTCTACTTGCTACTACATGTGCTTCTAAGGAATCGGAATGAAGAGATTTTAATTCATCAAACTGTTTTAGGATTTTTTCGTTAAAATGTCCCTTTTGAAATCCACCTATCACAATACACGAATCGTCAGTTATTGTTTCTGCTACATCTTGAAATGTACTTTTATTTCCTGTAGTTGAAAATCCAAATGTTTTACCAGGCTTAATTTTTGTTAGCAACTCTTCAAATGTCATATCATGTAATTCAAGTAATGTTGTATTATCTGCCTCAATCTTATTTTCTTTAAATAATTTTTCAAATAATCCTTGGAATCTATGATATGATTTTGGTAATCGAATGTGATCTGATATAGAAATAACTTGATCATTAATAGTATGAACAAATACCTTTAGTTTATTTTCCCTATATAGTGGTGTGCTACAAATTGCTAAAAGTGTAAGATGTACTATATCAGGTCGTCCACGTTTTATTTCATTTTTAATTCCTTTCATTGCAGCAAAATGCCATGAATTATCAAGTAAAATATCAGAGGGTTTTTTTTCATTCCTCTTGCAATACGAAATTACTGATGGGTGATTTTGTAATTCTTTTGGTACAATTTCCAACGATGATTCTGCAAGAATTAATGTTATCATAGAAATATTCTAAAATTTATTTTTTGAGTTGATAGCATACAGATTTTATATTTCCATTGAAATCTATTTATCCAGATGTACAACCGCTGTATCCACATTCAATACAAATACTACAGCCTTCTATCAATACAAGTTTATTTTTACATGTGGGACATAGGTTTTCCTCTATGTTTCCATCCTTTTCTATTACAACATCTCTTGGTTTTTCTTGTGGTGGTGCTATTTTGAGTGCCTCATGTACCTGCTTTGAGATATACGTATTAGAGATATTATCCTGAATGTAATCATAAAGATACTGTGTAGCAGTAACATCGAATGTTTTTTCTGCGTTTTCGCTTATCATGTGAAGAACCTGTTTGTGTCTAGAGCCATCACGATAAACTGTAATTCCCTTAAGTCCAATCTCGTGTGCTAGTAGATATGCAGCCTTGACATCTTCTGCAGAGACATCGTTTGGCATATTGATTGTCTTTGCAATTGCGTTACCAATCCAGTCTTGCCATACTGCCTGAGCCATAAGATGGTCAGACCAATGTATATCCATTGCTGTAACAAAGATTTTTTGCATCCATTCTGGAATTTCAGGGAGTCCTCTGACAGAACCATAATTATCGGCAACCTTTGCTAGTAATTCCTCACTGTAAATACCGTTCTCTTTTAGAACTTGCTCAAATATCTTATTGGTATAGAAGAATCTTCCAACTGTTACTCTCTTTTCAAAAACTAGAGCGAATGTTGGCTCCATTCCATTTGAGCAGTCAGCGATCATTGACAATGTGCCGGTTGGTGCTACAGTAGTAGTTAATACATTTCTTATTCCATATTTTTGAATTTTTGCGATCAATGCATCCCAATCATAAGAGTGTAAGTGTTTTGCTTTTTCATAATAACCTGAAATTGGTATCTTTCCATCAGGAAATTCTGTCTTTGAACATAATGGAAATGCACCACGCGATTGAGCAAGCGCTACACTTTCTTCCATTGAATAATATGACAAGGCTTCAGATAATTTACCCATAAACTCATAACCCTCTTGAGAATTGTATGGAATTCTTAGCTTATACAATAGATCGGCAACACCCATTACACCTAATCCAATACGTCGAGAATCTTTTGATGCTATGTTAATTTCCGGAACAGGATAATTATTAACATCAATTACGTTATCTAAGAACCGTGTTGTCTTTCTAATTGTTTCTTCATATCCCTGCCAATCAAACTCGTATTGTCCGTCGGCTTTTCTTTTTGTAAGTATTGCCAAATTAATTGACCCGAGATTGCATGATTCGTATGGATAGAGACTTTGTTCACCACATGGATTCGTCGCTTTTAGTGGTCCGCCTCTTGCTTTTGCAAATACATTATACTTGTTTATGTTATCAAAGAAGATCAAACCTGGCTCTGCACTCTTCCAAGCTGATGTTGCAATAAGATCAATCAGATGATGTGCGTTTATTTCTCGTACTGCACTTTTATCGCGTGTACTTCGTAATGTATATTTTCCATCGTTAGAATTTACTAGTGCATCCCAAAAGTCATCCCATATTCCTACACTTACATTAAAGTTCTCTAGAATTCCTGGCTCCGTTTTGTTTGTGATAAATTTCTCAATATCTGGGTGCCATACATCCATAATGCCCATATTTGCACCTCTTCTTTTTCCTCCCTGCTTTACAACCTCGGTCACAGTATTGATTATATTCATAAATGTAACTGGACCTGAGGCTACGCCTGATGTGGAGGCTACTATATCACCTTCCTCTCGTAATTCTGAGTAATTAATGCCAACACCTCCACCTGATTTGAAAATTAATGCAGCATCAGATGTTGTTTTCATTATTCCTGCCATATCATCAGGCATTCCTAGCACAAAACATGCAGACAGTTGTCCTAAACGGCCACCTGCATTCATCATTGTTGGTGAGTTTGGAAGGAATGTTTGTGATGTCATTAAATCAAGGTATTCAGTTATTCTTGTTTCATAGTCTTCAAATTTCTTAGCAACTATTTGTGTTAAGAGTTGTTTAAAACCAAGTTTTGCTTTTCCTTTCTTTGCAATGTCAATGTAACCGTTAACAAGTCCCCTAAAATGATATTGGTTTAGATAGTAACTGCCAATCTTAAATTTATAATTAAATTGATCTAATTTTGAGAGATATTCCTCTGCCTCAGTTACATCTTGCTGTAGATTTCCTGAATTACTGAATATTTGATCATCATGCAATAAATCACCAATTCCAATTAGAATTGCAACTCGCTCAAACATTGCAGATGGACTTTCAGTTATTTCGTTTTTGTTGTTCCGTAGAAGATATCTAGATGCTAGAACACGCAAACAGTTAAGATCAAAATTCTTTGATACGGAATCCAATGTCTGAGTGTTTAACACTTTCATCTTTTCATCGCGTACTTTTCTCCTCTCATGTCTGTAAAGGATATAGGCCTTTGCGATCTCACTATGACCTTGTTCAATTAGTGTTGATTCTACCATGTCTTGTATATCCTCAACACTTGGTGCATTTACAGTGGAAAAACCCTGGCTTGCTAATTTTTCTAGTACACCATTAGCTAATTCCTCAGCTAGAGCGCGATCACCTTGATTTGTTGCCATTAGAGCCTTATAGATCGCATTTGTAATTTTATTCTGATCGAACTTGGATATTTTTCCGTTTCTCTTGCGAATTTCCGCGAAAGAACTCTCTATCTGTGAATTTTCAACCAAAACATAATCCCCAAAGATAGTAGAAATGATTGGGAATAAAAGTTCTATGGCAATTAGTTGTATAGTTGGAGCTAAACATTTTTCACAACGCTCCAAAAAATTTCGTTCTGGTTATTTTTCAATGCTGACTTTCCAAAATAGTTTTAGAAATTAGATCCTGATACAATCAGTAAAGAAAACGAAATTCGTTTAGATTATGTATGTTGACTTGCAAGATGGGCACTTGTCTGCTAGTTTTTCATTTTTGTAGCCACAATTACCACATACAGCAACATGCCTGATTGGTTTGAATGACGAAATTAGTGAAGATGCCTTCTCAATAACTGCTTTAATTTCTGAAGATTTAGACTTTGTATTTATGGGGATCCTCACCACACTGCCGCCATTTAGGGCTTTTGCAGTCTTGTTGCATTTAACAATCATATCACTTTTGGCATTCATGGAATCAAGTTCTGCCCCATCGATCAGCAAACCCTGCGAATATGCTCCATCATCTATTATTTCTACTACTGTATTCTTACCATACTTTTCTCCATCAAGTGTAACAAATCGTGATATTCCATCACTGTCAACCATTGCAATCTTAACATCAATTCCAATTTCTTCCCCTTTTTTAGAGGCTATGTCAATTGCAGTTGCAAGTACTTTATCCATAATTGCATTTCCATCTTTTGTTTCTTTATGACCTAGAATGTTAAATACGGCCTCTTTTAGACCTACAAGATTAATGATTAATGATACATTACTTCTTTGCATAAATTGTGTGCTACTTGCAAGAATTGGATTTACACCACGACGTGTAAGATCTGAGATGTCTTTCTTTCGTATTGCCATAGCAGATATTACAGGTTTCATCAATAAGGCTAATCTTGCCCTAAAGTAAGTTTCGTCTTTATTTGACTCGAATGCAAGCCGTGGAAGATTAATTGTTACAGAACCCAATGTGATTGATGTTGTAGAAGTTTTTTCGTGCATCCTTATTCCATTTGTTGCACATACACCTTTTGAGAATATTACATTACCGCCGATCGAAATAACATCTGACAGTATATTAGAAACGTTAGAGAGTTTTCCCCTTTCATAGTCAATAACCAATCCAATCCTTGGTAATGGTGTTAATTTGACATAAGAGTTGTATGCAGATAGTACGGCTTGTATGATTTTTTGATCAGCAGATAGAGGTATTCTAAATGAGATTATTGTTGGTGATTTGTCAAGAGTGATTGAAGTTGAAGACAGTGTAAATACTTTAACTAACATCTTTTCAATTTCTGATGTATTCTTAGAATATTTTACTAATGTTGGTATAAGTTCGTCAATAACTATCTCTTGTGATGCTTCTTTTGAGATTAATATGAAAAATGTGGAAAGTAGTGTTGACAAGTCATCTAATGTTTTTGGTTGTGGTGATCGTGTTACACCAAGATACTTTCCTTGAAGTTGTATCCCATTTTCAACAAATTCTTTAAGATTCAGAAGTGCTATATCAGGAACAACTGACCATAAACCAGCATTAGTTATGTGTATATCACCTGACATGTGTGCGTCTGCTATGTCTTTTGGTAGTGTATTTGTGAGTAAGTACTCGCTTAGGACATTTTTTCCACTCTGAAACAACAGATCCTCAACACCGTTTTGTATATTTTCAACATTTGTGAACATTTCTTGTATATCAAACACTGGCATTCCAAGTCTAGCTAACTTGTTTCTATACTCCTCATGACCATGTTCTAATAATACATTGTTCACCATTTCCCGAATAAGTGAACCGGTAAGATATGTGGTTTGAAATTTATAAATTCGATTTTCAACTTCTTCGGTAATTTTCTGAGAAAGTTCTAATGGAAGACTTCCTTCACGAACCAATGATTGTATGATCTTATGAGAGTTGAACTCTTCAATCGAGTCATGGGATGTACGAACATACATCTTACCACTTTCAATAATAGAACGTTCTTCGATCTGACGTGCAAGACTCAGAACTAATTTACCTAAATTTGTAATAGTATATCGTCTTTCAGATTTGTTTAAGGCAACTAATGATTGTCTAAGAAGTTTTCTGAGATGATAAGCAAATTTTCCGCTTTCCTTTTTAGATTTAAATCCAGCAAGTGATTTAAGTTCGGAGTATGTCAAAGGACCTTTTGAATTTAATATTCTAAGAATATCAATTCTGTTTGGGCTGGCCATGACGGAGAAAATCATTCTTACGCGTTTTGATGTTGATTGTAGCATACCATCTCCTTCTGAGACATCATCACCTAATTCAAGATCATCAACATCTGCGTCTACACCAACATCTGCGTCTACACCAAGATCTAACTCTTCTTCAAAATCTTCCTTTTCCTTCCCCATTGATATAGTAAAAAAAAATTAACTAATAAGACTTTGCAAGTAATATAAGGTTAGAAGATTATTCTCTTTTTTCTATGTTAGTTGAAAAGTCCATGGATGATAGTTTTTGTCCACAGTGTGGACACTTGTTGTTATGATGTTTCATTATATCTTTTACTGACTTTAACATTTTCATAGTACTAATCTTTTTTCCACACTGTCCACAACTAATTTCAACTGACATAGAAAAATTAATTCTATCGAGTATAAAAATTAAGAAAGAAAATTTTACTTATTCCAATAAAAAAATTTTTACTGTTTTTCTAGAACTATGCCACGCTGATCAAATCCGAAAACTTTCACCACTGTACCAATTGGAAGATCAGATGGTGTAGAAATGTGAGGTAAAAATCCAGATATTCTGACGCCTGAAGCATCACTTAATTCCATAACTACCCACGCATATGGTGCAAATTCTTCAAATCCCTCTGGTGGTACAGTCATAATTGTATATGTTACAACCTTGCCTTTTCCCTCGATTATAGCATTATCAAAATCCTTGTTACCGCATTTTTTACAGAAGTAAACTGTTGCTAGATGTAATTCTCCACACTTGGTACATTTTCTAGCAAGAACGTTTCCAGCTTTGGCATTTTCAATGAACTCGGGTTTTGCTGACAATTTACACACTTTGGAATATATGAACTGCACAACTTGCTCCAGTTGCACCGAAGTTTTGTGTTAGTCCTATTTTAGCATCATTAACGGTTCTTTCACCTGCATTATCTGTTAGTTGATCAAACACTTCAACTACTTGACCAACTCCTGTAGCCCCTATTGGATGACCTTTTGATTTTAAACCACCTGATGGGTTAATTGAAATTGTACTGTTTAGTTTAGTTTCACCTTGACGTGCAGCAGTTGCACCTTTGCCCTTCTCAAAGAATCCAAGATCTTCAGTGTCAACAACCTCTGCAACCGTAAAACAATCATGAACCTCAGCAAAGTCTACATCCTTTGAGGTAATACCAGCCATTTTGTATGCATCTGCTGCAGCAATTTTTGTACTTGGAATTGTTGTTAGATGTTCACGTCCTTGTAATGCTGCAGGTGAACCACCTCGTCCTGAACCAATCACCTTAACATAATCTTTTGAATGGTCTTTTGCAAAATTCTCATTACAAAGTATTACCGAACTTGCTCCATCAGAAAATGGACAGCAGTCATAGAGCTTTAATGGACTTGCAACAACGGCAGAATTCATTACATCATCAATTGTAATTTTTTTTCTCAAGTGGGCTTTTGGATTTAATATTCCATTCTCGTGATTTTTTACTGCTACACTTGCAAGATCTTCTTCGGTTGCATCAAATTCATTTAGATATGCTCGTGCCATTGATGCAAACAAACCTGGAAATGATGCTCCAGCTTGACCCTCATAAAAAAAATCAGAACAGTATGAAAAGTAAGTAGTAGTCCATTCAGTTCCTGTGTGAGTTACTTTTTCAACACCAGCCACTAAAACGGCATCGTAGAAACCTGCAGCTACGTTTGCAAATGCCTCCCTAAATGAAACAGAACCACTTCCACATGCAGACTCAATTGATAATGATGGTCTTTCTGAAATTCCTAAATTACTCATAACAACAGGTCCTAAGTGAACTTGTTTGTCTGCAACACCGAATACATTCGAAATGTAACCCGCTTTGATCTCTTTTGGTTGTATTCCTGCACTCTCTATTGCAGCCACTGATGCTTGTAATGTAATGTCTGAAATACTATCATCCAATTTACCATATTTTGTGCTTCCTGCACCTAGAACACAAACACTTTCCACAGAAAATTGCTGACCCACTCCCTATAAAAATTGATCAAAAAATTACATAAAGGTATAATGAAAATATATAGTGTGGGAAAAAAAATTACACGCCAAATTTCAAAAGATGTGAACCAGATAAGAAGTGTTACAAGGTCAACAAAAAAAATTGTAGAGACTTTCAAAAATGAAATCAATCAGTATTATGATAGTAGTGGTTTTCTTTCTTGGTCCAAGAAACGACACAAATACATAATTTTAGGAACAAATTCTCCAAAAGACGGCATATGTGAATGTCCAGAATGTAACACTGGGCAGCTAATGGTTATCAAGTCACCTACAACAAAAAAACGATTCATTGGTTGCTCAAATTATTCCAATGGGTGTAAAGCTTCTTCTCCACTTTTACAAAAAGCCATGCTTCGAGTAATCAAGCAAAAGTGTACCACTTGTGCATGGCCAACAATAGTCTTTAGGTATTCTAGAAAGCAAAAATGGCAAAGACAGTGTGCAAACATAAATTGTGAAGGCAGAAAGACTAACGCTTAAAGTCAGAATAGATATCAGTTCTTCGATTTTTTAACAAAGGAAGTTTTTTTCTTATCTCATGAACTTTTTCTAATGAAATGTTAACATATCCAATTCCCTGTCGCTTCTTCATATCCAAAAGTATTCTTCCGTATGGATCTATTGCAAGACTTCGTCCAGAATAAACATGACCTAAGTGATCTGGTGCTATGACATAGCATCCATTTTCAATTGCACGTGACTTGTTTAGTGTAATCCAATGCTCCTCTTTCATTGGACCATTAACCCATGCTGATGGCGCAAGTAAAATTTCTGTCCCTCGTACTGCTAATGAACGTGATATTTCAGGAAATCGTAAATCATAACAGATCATCATACCTATCTTTCCTACAATTGTTTTTGTTGGCATAGGAATCAAATTACCTGAAGACATTTTGTCTGACTCTTTGAAGCCTAAAGCATCATAAAGGTGGATCTTTCTATATTTCCCAGTAACTTTACCACTTTTGTTTACAATAAACGAGGTATCATACACTCGATCTTTTTTTCTGCTTTTTTCGTACATTGTCCCAACAATGGCAATTGAATTTTTTCTTGCAGAATCACAGATTGCTGAAACAAATTCTCCATTAATTGTCTCTGCTTCTTGTGCAACTTGTCTAGCCGTTTGTGTTGTTGGTGTGTAAAACATCATGTATTCGGGAAATGTACACATGTCTGCATTGTTTTTTGCAGCCTGTTTGATGTAATCTAAGATCTTTGGAAGATTTTTTTTCTTATTAGTAGATGCTTTGAATTGTACAAGTGCAATCTTTGACATGATGAGTGTAATAATACTTAAAATAAAAAGATAATCTAATTGTGTTTGTCATATTAAAAAAATCAATAACTATGTTCATCAAAATCAGATCCAAGTGGAATAGATACGATAACTGTTGTTGCTGTTAGTTGACATTTAGCTTCTTTATCTGGAGTACGTTCCTTGAAAATTCGCATTAACAGTTTTTCTATAAATAACGACCATGTCATTCCAATTCCATGTTGAATGATAAAATGGTGTACTTCACCTTCAACTCTGTGATCAGATTTCATACCTGATGCTTTCATGTAGTCCTCTAACATCTCAATTGTTCGCTCTAAATCATTACCACCTTTTACAAACATTGTAGAATCTATTATGACAGGATATAATGCATCAACAATTGTATCAATCTGATTTTCTGTCATATCTTTTCCAATAATTTTTAAAAGTCCATGAGGAACTGGAACCATTCCAAGCATTTCTGCTATCCTATCCCAGTTGACGTACTTTTCTAAAATTTGTTTTACTAGAACATTTTCTGAAATATTTTTTGCTCTGGCTTCAGTTTCTAGATCATCTAATACTTCAATAGGTAATCTGTAACTTGTACTCCGTGTTGGTTTTTTTTCTATTGGGTGTTGCTTTTTCACAGTAAAATTTTTCAATGGTTCAGTATTATTATTCTAAAATATTAATTCTTGGTTTATGTGATTAGGTACGATTTGAACATTAAGAAGACCATTTTCAAATTTTACATGTATTGATTTTACTCGTGACTGATACAGAAACACCTTCTTCGCAAGGGAAGTAATGGTGGCAGTTGTTTTTACTAGTTTCTGCTCTTGTAAGATCTGGATCTTTCTATATACAGTACAAATTGATATTCCAGTTTCTTCACTTATTTCTGATACTGATTTTTCCTTTTCAATTATACAAGGAAGTATCCTTCTGGAAAATCTATCAGTAGGTATTGCTAATAGGGCATCTTTTTCATTATCATCATAAATTTTTTTTACAGTTTCAAGTGATTGCAATAATTTTACAAGCAATCTAAATTATATAATCAGGAGGTGTACACTGCAATGCAGTGCAATCATGTTGTTCCTACCTTCCATTCATTAGTACCATCCATAGATTTACTCTTTCTAATGCTTTTTAACAGACATACATCGGAACAGTGAGTAGCAGTATCATCTTCTAACTGTTTTTTACACTGTTGACATTTATTCACAAGAGACTCTGCACTATGTCAAATAAAACAACTATGACAATTTTCATGTTTGAAAATTAAAAAATGTGAAGGACTAAAAATTAGCTGACAGAGTGTCCTTCACATTCTGGAAATAGATATTTCCCGAAACGCAATCACACGATATTGTACAGATAGACATACTAATTTAAAAAACCTGCATATGATTATCAGTAATGCACTGCATACCAACTCAATAAATGATATTCATGCGTAATTATTTCATGGCAACGCATAATGCAACAGATCGACTTTTGATTTGTGATGAATGTGGAGAATTAAAAGATGAATGTAAATGCAATAATAGTATCTTGCTCAAAAAAGAGCGCAAGTATTCTGGTAAGGATATTGAAAAATTTTTAGATGATTGGTGATGTAAAAAATAGTTTAGAGTTGATTTCCTGCTAGAAACCAATTCTCTTTTGGATTTTCGTTAAAGACTACTATCACATGTTCTTCCTTTGTTTTTAAAATCTCAACTGCAGATTTGGTAATAGCTTTTGCAAAATCCTGTTTTTGTTGATCTGAACGACCAGGATAAAGTGATACCTGTATGTATGGCATGAAATTATTTTACACTACAGTAATTTAATTGATTGAATTATCTCCAATCATCTCTGCTGTACCCATATCTTGTACCATAACTAAAATTGGAGCGATGAGTTTTTTTGAACAAGAAACCAATTCCTAAACCTAAAAAGAAACCACCAATATGTGCAAGATATGCTACACCACCACCTGCTGCACCAAACCCACCAATGAAAAATGGTAACAAATTTTGGAAGATCAGCCAAAATGGAAGAAAGTACATGGCTTTAATGTGTATCATTCTCCAAAAGAATCCTAACATAAGAAATGTCAAAACTTTTGCACGTGGAAACATTACAAGATATGCACCAAGTATTCCAGAGATTGCTCCTGATGCACCAACTGCTGGTACTCCACTTCCAGGATCACCAATTATGTGAATCAGTCCAGCACCAATGCCCCACATTAAATAAATTCCAAGATACTTTACACGACCAAACTTTGCTTCAATGTTGTCACCAAATATCCACAAAAATAACATGTTGCCGCCAAGATGTAGCAAACCGCCGTGCATGAAAGTGGACGTTAACAATGTAAGTTCTGGAAATGCTGGACAGTTTAGTACACCAATTTCAGGTATGCCTGTATTAATCGCATTAATTTCACCTGTAACGCAACCTGGAACTGTACCCCAGCTAAAGTACATTTTGATTGTATCTGGGTAAACCATATTTTGATCTACCATTGTGAAATCAAGAAACTGCCCTGTCATTCCAACTTCAATACCAAATACAATTACATTTATGATAATTAACGCAATAGTGAGTTTTGGTTTAAAGCCTGGAGGGTGTGGATTCTCATCTTTTAGTGGAAGCATGTATCACTCAAAGTTTATTTAATTTCTATAAGAATTTTCAGTTTAAACTGAAATTATTCCCTGCTTAATCAAAAACTGAATTCCATTTGCAAAAGTGTTATCGTCAATTTGCCCATCAGCCCACCACGCTGCGTTATTTCTAACCCAATCTGGAATTACTGCATCCATGTTTTGTGCTCCACTCTGAGTTGTTGGAACAACAATTATTCCTTGTTTGATCATATACTCCAGTCCAGTTGCAAATGAATTATCATCAATTGCTCCATCAGACCACCACTTTGCATTATTTTTCACCCATTCAGGAATTGTTACAGTCTGTGATGGTGTTATAGTATTGGATGGTGCAGTTGAAATTCCTACTTCAAACATTTGAGAAGACTTCAAGTATGTATCATAATTTGTAAATCCTTCTCCTGTAAGAACCAGATTAATTGTGTAAAGACCATCATCTGGAATTGTAATCATATACGTTGCAATTCCTTCTGATGATTTTACACCAACATATTCTTCGGGATTGTCACCTGTTACAAGATTGAATTGATTACCTTGTGGATCAATTAGAGCAAATGCATAGATTACATCTTTTACCAGATTACCATTTGCATCAAAGAAAGAAAATTCAAATGGAATTTCATCTCCAACTCCATATTTTGATTCCCAAGATATGACAGCGCTGTATCCATTATCAAATGACATATCAAATGAATTTTTTTCTATGTTACCTTGTGGTATCAATTCAAACTTCATTGTTTCAGATAACTCATGGGAAATACCAAGTACTTGATTGATTCGTTGTAATTCACTTCCAGTTACCAGAAAATGAATAATGTTTTCAGTTTCAGATGAATACGGATCAATTAACAAAACACGTTGATCAACTTCAACACCATCAACATATCCTTTGAATGATGTTTCAGGATTGTATGGCTGGAATGATTTTGGAACTCTAATCTCTTCGTGTACGACTTGTACAAGTTCAATGTAGTCAGGAGTCCAATCAAATGGCATGTCAAATGTTATAGAATTATTATTTGGTTTAAAAGAAAAATTTTCTACGTCATCATAGTAGGTTTTTACAGTTACAGGAATCTCTTGTGCTGATGCAGTTTTAATGAAGAAGTTTTGTTCTTGTGCAACACTAACAAAAGTATCAAAGTAAAGTGGCTCAGCAACTAGAGTTCTTGGACTTGTTGCACCCTCGATTGAAACTTTTACGTTGTATAATCCTCCCTTATCAAATATTGGACCAGTAACTAATGGTCTACCATCACCTCTTGCAAACAAACCTCCTGCAGTTCCATGTACTTCACCAAATGTTTCAGTGCACTTCCAAGGTTTAGGGTCATAACAATCAGTTTTTGGTCTAACTTCTACATTTAGTGTACCATCTTCATCGTAGAAATATTCTCTAACCAGAAGGTCACCAGCTCTCCATATCTCAACACGATAAGTTACTTGATCAAGATTAGTATCTGTTAGCATATCATAGAAACGAATTGCAATGTTAGCAGACTCTACTTCACCTACAGTCATATCAGCAGGATCTAATTTTGTGAATACTGTAACCTGCATGTCACCAAAACTTATTGGAGGAGCAATATCACCACCAAGTCCGTGTGCAAAGGCAGTGTCAACAAAAAATGGTATTGATGTTATACCAAGTGCAAGTAAGAAAATAACTTTGTAGTACAATTACTGAAGTAGGTTGAAAATCCCTATTTAATGATTCGATAAATTTCATTGCCTACCGTACCTTCCTTTTTATTATCTTAAGCTTGAGATGGTGTGATGAAATATCTTTTTGCACTTTTACTTGTTCCACTACTAATGACTCCAGCATTTGCTGATGTTACTGAAGATTACGAACAAATCTTGCCATCAGAACAAGGAACGCTAAACATTGGATTATCAGTTGTTCCTGAGCCAGAACCAAACTCTGTTTCAAAATTACACATTGCTTGGATAAAACCAAATTTTAACAAAATTCAAGAGCACGTAGACTATACAGTGACGGTAGTAAAAGACGGTGAGAACATATTTGGTCCAATACCACTCACACATACATCAGTTGGAAAGGTGAAGATTCCTGTAGAGTTTACATCTTCAGGAGAACATCAAGTGATAATTGAGATGAAGGGAATATTATTTCAACCAATACCAGTAGAGACAACTGTTTTTACAATTAATGTGGGAGGAGATAATTCTCCTCAGCCAGATGAAAATACCAGTGAGGGTGGTGGATGTTTAATTGCAACTGCAGCATTTGGTTCAGAAATGACACCACAAATTCAGCAACTAAGAGAAGTCCGTGATAATGTTGTAATGCAAACCGTATCAGGTCATGCGTTTATGACAACGTTCAACCAAGTTTACTATTCGTTCTCACCATATGTGGCAGATTTTGAAAGAGAAAATGTTGTGTTTAAAGAAACTGTTAAGGTTACACTAACACCAATGCTTACATCGTTTTCTATTTTGTCACATGTACCAATTGACACTGAACAGGAAATGTTAGGATATGGTATTGGTGTGATACTACTCAACATTGGAATGTACTTTGTTGCTCCAGCAGTTTTGATTACAGTACTACGAAAAAAACTTAGAAAATAAAATTATCTTTTCTTTGCAAATGATGCAGTACCAATTATAATTCCAACTATTCCAAGTCCAATCGCCGCAAACATAATTCCAGAGTCGTCATTTGTTGGTTGTTCTTCCAATTCGTTAATTGTTTCTTGCAATTCTCTAATATCTCCACGTAGATCGTCAATCTCTCTGTTAAAATCGTCAATCTCTACTTGATTCGGTTCAAGTGATGGAAATTGTAGAGATAGTGGATCTTCTACTTTTGTAGGGTGTAGTGCTAGGTTTACACTAGTATCATTAATGGTTCCAAGAAAATTTAGTTGTGACCATCCGGAAAATGTTGGGGTAATTGGTGCCTCATACTTGCCAGAAATATCAGTTGGTTGTAATGGTAGTGTAATTGAGTCATCATCAACTATGAGTTTTATCTTCAAAGTTTTTTTCAAGCCCTCAATGCCTTTGGTAGATACAAATTCTTGATCTGCAGGATCAAGACTCTTGTCTAATGTACTAACATAAACAAGAATTGCGTTTGATTCACCAGTGACTACTGGCCAATTTTTCCAGTCAATCTCTATGCGATAATCACCAACCGCATCACTCTGATGGGCAAAGGCATTTGCCATCAATAATGGTGTCATCATGGAAAATACCAAAAATGCTAATCTATATCGCATATGGCTTGAAATTTTAGATTGAATAAAAATTATCCTAATACACTAGTTGAATGTAAAAAAATCCTAAGATCATTAATATTGATCTAAAACTGATTATTGCTAATGAAAACGAAGACTATAGGTTCGTTAATCGTTCTTTTAGCTATTGCAACTACTGTTGCTTCTGCACCAAGTGCATTTGCAGAACATAGTATGAATGCAGTAGTTGAAAACGCTGAAGGCAGTATGGTCCCTGGTTGTGAACCAGATTGTTTCCTTCCAGCCACAGTAACAATAGGTGTTGGTGGAATGGTAGAATTTGTTAACAGCGACACCGCAGCACACACATCAACTGCAGGAAGTCCTGCTGATGGTCCAAGCGGTATATGGGATAGCAGTCTTGTTATGCCAGGTGCATCATTTACAACTCCTGCATTAGAAGCAGGCGAATATCCTTACTTCTGTATGGTTCATCCATGGATGGAAGGATTGGTAATTGTTGAGGAACATGTTGAAGAAGTGGAGGTAGAGCCAGTAATGGAAATGGTTTCACTAACTGCAGCAGATATCGCAATTAGTGTAAATGACGGTGCAAAATCAGGTGAGAAAGTAGCAGTTGATGTAACAATTAACGGTGAACACGTTAACTATGACATAGTTGCAACTCACAATGGTGAAACAATCCTAGATGAGAGTGGTAATCACTCACATGATGGAACAGGTAGCCACACAACAAGTGCACTTTCTGCAGACGCATCTGATGACAATCCAATTGATGTTACAGTAACATTCCAAGGATTTGGATTCCCAGACGATGATAAAACCGGTCCAATAGGATTAACAAACACAGCACAAGCAGTTCCAGAATTTGGTACGATAGCAGCAATGATTCTTGTGGTAGCAATTGTTTCAATAATTGCAATTACTTCAAAATCAAGACTTAGTTTAACACCAAAACTCTAAACAAAACTTCTTTTTTTATTTTTTTTATTTTCTTCTAAGCATTGCTATAATTGCCAGGATTACAGCTGCTGCGCCAAGTGATAAACCAAAGACAGCAAAGTTATATGCATTTTCAATATCAACTCCACCTGCACTAAGGCTAACGTCTCCAACATTTGATTTTATGTTAGATACGTCCTTTTGAAGTGAAGATAGTGCATTCTTTAATGCACCAATTTCTCCTGCAGAGGAAGAACCAGAAGTTGGTGGAAATTCAATAAGTGACTGACTTTCGACATCTTCAATTGGTATAATTACATCAATTGGTAATCCATTTAGTTCTCCCACAAGCTTTACAGAAATAGATCCAATCTTTGTCGGAAGAATCTTTGAATAATAATGACCTGGTCTTGGATCAGAGTTGATGTCAAGCACTTTGGTTGCACCGCCAGAAATTAAAGTTGCAGTCATGCTTTTGAAAGCACTGGTAACACCAGTTCTAAGACCTTCTTTTTCTCCAGACTCTGCAACTTCTACTACAATTGTATTAGCTAATCCCACAACTGGAGGCTCCTCTCCCCATCCAGCTTCAATTTCATATTTGTCTATGTGAATGGTAGTGTGAGCATATGCCGCTGACATTACAAAGCCTGAAACAAGTAAAACACTAAGCAAGAGAAAATATTTCTTCAACAGTTTCAGCTTGGACAGACGAGTTATTATCTTTACTAAGATAGTACAACTTTCGAATTCGCAATTCTTTAAATTATCAGCACTAAGTTTCAAGATAATTGAAAAAGATTTGGATAATCCCTGTTCTGGTATTTTTTCTAGGATTTCCTTTAGCTAGTGCACATCCATTTCTCTTAGACTCAGACCCAACACAAGGACAAAGTGTGCCTATAGGTACGACACAAATTATCACATACTATTCTGAAGCAGTTGAGATTGATTTTTCCTCGCTAAAGATTTACGACTCTAATGGTAACCAGATTGACAATAAAGACACTGTATACAATAATGAAGAGTCATCGCTTGTTGTTACTACACCACCATTAGAGGATGGAGTGTATACAGTTGCAAGCAAAGTATTGTCAAAGGTTGATGGTCACTTGGTTCAGGCAGCAATAATTTTTGGTGTAGGGGATGTACAGATTGATTCGTCGTTACTTGAATCACAAGAACAATCTGAAACTACATTTATTCCAGAAGCAATTGCACGTTTTCCTGGTTTAGTTGGTCAGACGATAGTTTTAGGTGGAGTTATTGCATCTATTGCAATTTGGTCTACAAGACAAACTAGATTTGGAGATCAGATTGGATTAATTCAGGATTCGTTTAAAACAAAATTCTCAAAAATAATTGGGTTTGGTGTAATTGCAGTGTTTGCATCTAACTTCATTATGCTAGCTGTACAGACATGGAGGTTAGAAGCGTCACCAATTGATGTTATTCAAACAACGTTTGGGTCAACATGGCTTACAAGAATGATTCTTACAATAATTCTTATTGGCATATGGTTCTGGATAGAACGAAAAAATAAGATTTCAATCAAAACTCAGATTCCAATGCTTGTCACTGCACTAATTTTGATTGCAACCACAACAATGATGGGTCATGGTGCATCAACAGAAATGGCTCCACCGATTATTTTAGATTATGTCCACAATTTACTTTCATCAATATGGATTGGGGGAGTAATATTTTTTGGATTCATTGTTTTACCAGCAATCACAAAATTAGATTACGATGTCAGAGATAAAATTACTGCGAGTCTACTTCCAAGATTTTCAGCAATGATAATCATTGCTCTAGGAATTTTAATCATTACAGGTCCCACTCTATTATGGTTCTTAGATAGTAACGTGGATTCTCTAACAGGTTCAACTTATGGAAAATTAATTCTCGCTAAAATTGCAATCGCATCTACTATGATTGCATTTGGTGGATTCTATCAAATTAAGTTTGTAACACAGGCTAAAAATAATCTAAAATCAAGTGATGTCTATAAAAAATTGCAAAGACCACTAAGATTGGAGGCTGGTCTTGGTGTTGCCCTTCTTGCTGTAGTTGCACTTTTGGTAAATTCATCATTGCCAGCAGGAGAAATACAAACTGCTGATGCATTACAATCAAACTATGGATTTGAGGGTACATTATTTTCTGAGAATGCAAAATTTGATGTTAACGTCGTGCCAGTAGGAATTGGCGCAAACAAGATTAGTGTAATGGTTTCATCAATTGATGATAAACCGCTTGCTGACATCTCTGATCTTAAAGTCAAAGTTTCTAATCCTCAGAAAAATATTGCAC